>LFRM01381494.1_pt1 | contig 16619 bp, 14 predicted proteins | sample 618341 | NCBI WGS metagenome assembly LFRM01 (sample SAMN03654438, study PRJNA283298) | anaerobic digester metagenome | isolation source: pool of bioreactors CSTR01a, CSTR02a, and CSTR03a thermophilic anaerobic... | place: Denmark: Kgs. Lyngby | collected 2014-05-21 | reverse complement strand
TATCATAACCTCAATTGATCCTTTTGTCAATATCGAAAACCAAAAAACTTTCATTTGAGCCTTCCATACACAAAGCGTTGTGTAGTATGGCTTTTGACGGATCAATCAAAGGATATCTCAAAAATCTCTTCAAAAGAATTATAAAAAGGACAAGGAGCAAAACAGATTCACTCCAGTTGCAAATCACTTTGGCTGAGATTGATCTCTACTAAAGTGCCCTCATCCAGCGCCGACGTGATGACGATCGTGTGTCCCAGCTTGGAGAGGATTTTCTTGCATAGATACAGCCCTAGCCCTGTCGCGCGTTTATCCTCGCGCCCGTTATACCCCGTATACCCATGCTCAAAGATACGCGGTATATCCTTTGGTGTAATGCCGATGCCTTGATCTTTGATATAGAGCGTTTTTGACTGTGCATCAACCCAGATCGTGATGCAGCCGCGCCTGGAGTACTTAACCGCATTGGATAGCACCTGTTCCAGCGCAAACACCAGCCATTTCTCATCCGTGAGCACATTGACTGATGTTTCCTGATAATCAACCGCCAGCTTCTTTTGAATAAAGAGCGGCGCAAACTTGCGTACAGCTTGGCGAATGATATGATCCAACGGATAGGTTTTGATCACATAATCCGTTTCTGCACCTTCCAGACGCACATAGCTCAGCGCCATGTCCACATACTGCTCGATCTTGAAAAGCTCCGCATTCAGCTGCCCGCCCTTCACGCCGGGGCTGGATTGCAGCAACAAATGCATAGCAGAAATCGGCACTTTGATCTGATGGGTCCAAAGCGAATAATACTCCACCTGCATTCGGTGCATATTCTCGGCTTGTGCTGTCGATTCCGCTTCTTTCCCAAGCGTTTGCTCAAGCAAAAGCGTATAGTCTTTCTGCATTTGAGTGAATGGTATTGGAAGGCTGTACGCGTCAAGCAATGGCGAATCGAGCAGCATCGTGAGCTGTTGATGGACTTTATAGTAACGCGCATAGTCTACCAGCGCAGCAACAAAAAGCAGCGCCATGCAAAGCACGACGCTATAGATCACCGCAGCACGAGGCAATGAATATAGCGCTGTCATCACAGTAAAAACAAACATGAATAGGAGCAATAGCAGCAGCATTCGCCAGCGATCTTTTCCATATGCCCTGATGGTAGCCCCATGCATTGACTTTCTCATTTGATGATATACCCCATACCCTTCTTGGTTTGAATCAAGCCCTTCACGCCCAGCGCTTCCAGCCGTTTTCTAAGCCTTGTAACATTGACCGTCAGTGTGTTTTCATCCACATAGGCATCGCTTTCCCAAAGGCGTGTCATGAGCGTTTCGCGGCTGACAATTTCGCCGCTGTGCTCCAAAAGAACGGTGAGAATGCGGTTCTCATTTTTGGTCAAATCAATTTTCTCTCCATGATAGGAGAGCGTGCTGTCACTTGCGTTTAGCAGCAAATCTCCATGGGTGAGAAGCGACGATTTATCCGAGAAATCATAGGTGCGCCGAAGCATTGCCTGCACCTTCGCCAGTAGCACAGCCAGATCAAAGGGCTTAGCAATAAAATCGTCCGCACCTGCGTTTAGCGCCATGAGGATGTTCATGTTTTCAGCGGCTGATGAAATGAATATAATCGGCACTTTGCTGATGTTTCTAATTTCTCGGCACCAATGGTACCCATCAAAAAAGGGCAGCGATATATCCAGCAATACCAAATGCGGGTCATACGCCATGCATTCGGTCAATACATTTCTGAAATCATTGATACCCGAAGCCTCAAAGCCCCAGCGTTCAAGATGCGCCGACAATGCGCCCGTGATTACCTCGTCATCCTCGATAATAAAAATTCTGTACATTCCTACACCTTTCCATTGGCAGCCAATGTCCTCAAAGCGGCTACACAGAAGTATAATGAATTTGCGCACTGATCTCCTGATTGTAGTTACCAAAGCCTTGACCAAAAAGCGTGAGACCGCCCACATGCCCCGATTGTTCATCCACTGCAAAGCGCAGCTTAAGCTCGCCTTGATGGCAAAGATTCAAATCAGCAGCCGTCACTTCCGATATACGCAGCCCGTCAATAAACGTACCGCTTTGGTTCACCACCAGCATTTTGAGCAGCCCGTATTGATTCCAATGAGGGTACCACCAATCAGGCGTGAACACACCATGTACATCGCCAAAATCTCCCGGGCTTGTCCACTTGCCAATGCACCGATCATTGAGGTAGAATTGGATATCAGAAGGCCAGTTGTCATTCACGCCCGGCGCTTCACTGCTGATCTCAAAGGAGAGCATCAGCCGATCAAGCTTTTGCCCTGCGGGAATCATATTGGGAATGCGGTATTCCACAAAGCCCTTGGTCAGCCACAGAATGCCTGCCTTCACATGATCAGGATGCGCAAAATACCTCGGATCATCCACCTCACCGATCAAATGCTTGGTGGTGGACAGTCCGCAAGTGGGGCTAACCGCATAGTTATTGTAATGCCCAATGGGAATTTCGACCGTGTAGCTCTTGGGGTCTGCTGCATTATCCCCGCTCATCACATCGATGAGGATTTTGTCCACCTCAACGCTGCACAGCTTTTGATTGCCATGGCTGCCATGTTCGGAGCTTACCTTAATAATGCCGCTCTCCTCAAGCTTCCTGATATGGCTTGTCAATGCCCCTGCGGTGATCCCAAGCTTTGACGCAATCTCATTCATATTCATTTCGCCATGCTCAAGAAGCAAATTCACAATCTGTATGCGAAGCTCCGAACCCAATGCCTTAAAGAGTTCAACCGCATCGCCAAGCTTTTTAATATGAAGCAACCATACAACCTCCTTTGAGGGAATCTAAAGTACTTAATAAGTCTTAATATATTATACATCAATCAGTAGCCATTGCAATCACAAGCTACCATTTATAAGGAGATTTTAATGAGGACAGATAAACACGAATCGCTGAGGTACTGCAAAAAATGCCTATTGGTTGAGCTCACGGATGAAAAGGCATTATATGACATCATCAGAGACCAGATATCGCTGATGGATGAGGATAAGCGCTCATCAGAGGATGAATATGCGCGCAGGCTTGCGATCTGCGAAACCTGCGATCACCTCAATCGCGGCACATGCGTGCAATGCGGTTGCTATGTGGAGCTGCGGGCTGCCAAGCGGCATATGAATTGCCCCTGTCTGCCTGCAAAATGGAAAGCTGTATAAAAGAAGCGTGCACTGCAACATGCAGCACACGCTTCTTTTATATACTTTATACGATTACGGTGTCAAGCGGCTTGGACCTCTAAAGAGGAACATCGCTTCCTTGATGGTGCGTCCCAGCAGCAGCATGGTCAGGCGATCAACGCCCAGTCCAAATCCGCCATGAGGGGGGCAGCCATACTTGAAGAACTCGAGATAGAACTGCACGTCATCGGCAAGTCCCTTCTCTTCCGCCTGCGCCTTGAGCTGCTCGTAGCGGTGCTCGCGCTGTGCGCCTGTGGTGATCTCCACGCCGCGCCAGATGAGGTCATAGCCCTGAGGCATGCCGTCTTTGCGCATATGGTAGAATGCGCGCTTCTCTGGCTGATAGTCGGTAACAAACAAGAATTCATGACCATAGGTCTTCTTCACCCACTCGTAGCTGAGGTGCTCAGCCTCGGTGGTGAGGTCAGTCTTTTCGCTCTCATCAACCGTGTAGCCAAATTCCTTTTCAAGGGCATCGTATAGATCAGCGAGCTTGACAACGGGGAAAGGCGTGGTGGGCACAACGACTTCAATGCCGAAATGCTCCTGAATCGCCTCGCCGTATTGCTCCTTTACGCAGGTGAGCGCATAGGTGAGCAGCTCTTCTTCCAGCTTCATGACCTCCACGTAGGATTCAATGTAGCTGAACTCTAGGTCAAAGCCCGTGAACTCGGTGGTGTGCTTGCTCGTGTAGGACTTTTCCGCACGAAACACAGGGCCGACTTCAAAAATGCGCTCAAGACCGCTCGCCATCGCCATCTGCTTGTAGAACTGAGGGCTCTGTGCAAGATAGGCTTTTTCTTCGAAATATTTCACTTCAAATACATCCGCACCGCTTTCGCTGGCAGCAGCGATCAGCTTGGGTGTGTGGATTTCGATGAACTTATCCTTTAATAGGAACTCCCTCATCGCGCCAACAAGGCAGGTCTGCACTTTGAACATCAGCTGGTTTTCATCCGTGCGCAAGTCGATCCAGCGATAGTCAAGACGCTGGTCAATGCTGGAACGCTCCACAGCCTGCTTTTTCTTGGTGGCAGGAATCTCCTTACGGGTGATTGGAATGGGCGCGGAAATGGACTCAACGATGATGGTCTCGGGAAGCATTTCAATGCCGCCCATCTTCACATACTCGTTCTTCACAACCGATCCTGTTACGGTGATCACCGAATCAGGCGTCAGGGATGCGATGGTGTCCACAAGCTGAGGGCATTTTTCCTTTTCGATGGTCAATTGCAGCTTTCCTGTGAGGTCCTTGATGACGATAAAAGCCATGGATTTTCCGTCTCTGAGATTCTCAATAAAGCCTTGAACCTTCGCGTTCTCTGTTTCTTGGATATCGGCGATCAACGTTCGTTTCATGATATACATCCTTTGTTTGTATGATTTGGTGCAAACAAAGCATAGTTGTGTTTTGGTTTGCCTATCGATTATACAACACAAACGCGCTTTTGAAAACCGATTTTGAACAGATACTGCCAGATATCAAAGAATTTGCATCAGGATGGAATCAATCCCCCTTTTCACATTGACAAACAGATGTGAAGAGTTTATAATTAATATTATTGAAATGTGCTCGAGCACACGGACAACATTCGACCAAAGTTCACATGGTGCAATGCGAAAGGAGATCTATTTATGGCTGAAATCTTTCAGAATTTACCCAAGGTTACTTTTGAAGGTGCAAAATCAAAAAATCCCCTATCCTTTAAGTATTATGATCCCGAACGTGTCATCATGGGTAAGACCATGAAAGAACACCTGCCCTTTGCTATGGCATGGTGGCATAACCTCTGCGCAACAGGCGTTGATATGTTTGGCGCAGGCTCTTCAAACAAAGAGTTTGGACAGACCTCAGGTACGATGGCACATGCCCGTGCGAAGGTTGATGCAGGCTTTGAATTCATGCAGAAACTGAATATTGAATACTTCTGCTTCCATGATGTTGATCTGATCCCCGAAGCTGACAATATCACCGAGACAAACGCTCGCCTTGATGAGATCACCGATTACATCAAGGAAAAGATGGACGCTACAGGCATCAAGTGCCTATGGGGTACTGCCAATATGTTTGGCAACCCACGCTTCATGAACGGCGCAGGTTCCAGCAATAGCGTAGATGTGTACTGCCACGCAGCAGCACAGATCAAAAAAGCGCTTGAGTGCACAGTGAAGCTTGGCGGACGCGGCTATGTTTTCTGGGGCGGCCGTGAAGGCTACGAAACCCTGCTGAACACAGACATGAAGTTTGAGCAAGAGAATATCGCAGCATTGATGAAGATGGCAGTCAGCTATGGCCGCTCCATCGGCTTTGAAGGCGATTTCCTCATCGAGCCCAAGCCCAAAGAGCCCATGAAGCACCAGTATGATTTTGACGCTGCAACAGCGATTGGCTTTGTTCGCCAGTACGGCCTTGATAAAGATTTCAAGATGAATATCGAAGCTAACCATGCAACCCTTGCAGGTCACACCTTCCAGCATGACCTCCGCGTGTCCGCCATGAACGGCATGCTCGGCTCCGTCGATGCTAATCAAGGCGATTTGCTCCTTGGCTGGGACACCGACCAATTCCCCTGCGATGTCTACGAAACCACCATGTGCATGTATGAAGTGCTCAAGGCTGGCGGCATCAACGGCGGCTTCAACTTTGACGCAAAGAATCGCCGTCCTTCCTACACCTATGAGGATATGTTCCTTGGCTTCATCCTTGGTATGGACAGCTTCGCGCTTGGTCTGATCAAGGCTGCTGCGCTGATCGAAGACGGTCGGATTGACGAGTTTGTGAAGGATCGTTATGCATCCTACGAAACCACCGAAATCGGCAAGAAGATTCGTGCAGGCGAAACAACCCTTGAAGAACTGGCAGCACTTGCAGCCGCCAACGGTCAGCCCGAGCTTCCCGGCAGCGGCAAGCAAGAGTACCTTGAGAGCGTTGTAAACAGCGTGCTGTTTGGATAATCGAATATAAAGGAGAGAAACCCATGAGTATGAAATACTTATTGGGGATCGACCTTGGAACAAGCGGCACGAAGACTGTCCTGTTTAGTCAGGACGGCTGTGCCGTTTGTTCTTCAACGGTTGAATACCCCATGGCTCAGCCTCAGAATGGCTGGGCAGAGCAAGATCCCAGCGACTGGTGGAACGCTTGCGTTCAAACGATAAAAACCGTCCTTCAAAAGAGCGGTATCAATGCTGAAGATATTGCAGGCATTGGTATTTCCGGTCAGATGCACAGCCTTGTGATGCTGGACGAAAACGGCGAAGTCCTCCGCCCCTCCATCCTTTGGTGCGACCAGCGCACGGCAGAGGAATGCGCGGAGATCACGGAGCGCGTAGGCGCAGAGCGTTTGATTGAGATCACCGCCAACCCCGCACTAACAGGCTTCACAGCCAGCAAAATCCTATGGGTTCGCAATCACGAGCCTGAGGTCTACGCAAAATGCCGTCACATTCTTCTCTCCAAAGACTACCTGCGCTATAAGCTGACAGGCGAATTTGCAACCGAAGTGAGCGATGCCAGCGGCATGCAGCTTCTGGATGTGCCCAATCGCTGCTGGAGTGCAGAGGTACTTGAGAAGCTTGAAATCGACCCTACTCTTCTTGGCAAGGTCTATGAAAGCCCCGAAATCACGGGCTATATCACGCCTCAGGCTTCCGCGCTCACAGGTCTATCCGTGAAGACCCCTGTGGTTGGCGGTGCCGGCGACAATGCAGCTGCGGCTGTTGGTACAGGCGTTGTGGCAGACGGCAGAGCCTTCACCACGATTGGCACATCGGGCGTCGTATTTGCCCATACCGATAAGCTGTCCATCGACCCCAAAGGCCGCGTGCACACATTCTGCTGTGCAGTCCCCGGCGCATGGCATGTGATGGGCGTAACGCTTGCGGCAGGTCTTAGCCTCAAGTGGTTCCGCGATCAATTCTGTAAGGCAGAGATCGAAGCTGCACAGGGCATGGGCGTTGATCCCTATGATCTGATGAACGCAGAGATCGCACAGAGCCCCATCGGCGCGAATCGCCTGTTCTATCTCCCCTATCTGATGGCAGAGCGCACCCCCCATCTAGACCCCGATTGCCGCGGTGTATTCTTCGGTCTATCCGCAATGCATGAAAAACGCGACCTGATGCGTGCGGTCATGGAGGGCGTTACCTATTCGCTCAACGACTGCCTCAGCATCCTATCCGAGATGGGCGTAAAGCCCGATCGTATGCTCGCATGCGGCGGCGGCGGCAAGAGCGAAATCTGGCGCCAGATGCTGGCGGATGTCTTTGAATGTCCCGTATGCGTCGCACAGAGCGAAGGTCCTGCCCTTGGCGTGGCAATTCTAGCAGGCGTCGGCGCTGGACTCTACCCAAGCGTCAAGGAAGCCTGTGACCAGATGATCCATGTCAGCAGCGAACAAAAACCCATCCAGGAAAACTCTCAAAGCTATGCTGGAAAGTATGAAATGTATCGCTCAATCTATCCTGACCTTAAGGATACCTTCAAGCGTCTCGCACAGCAATAAGCCCAATCAATCGCAATCAACATCCTCGTTTACCCGCGTCAAGTCAGCCTATCGCAATACTATTTTCAATCTCTGTTTTATGGTATAATGTGTAGCATCATCTCACAAAGATGGCAAACAAGCATGCATAACCATATCCGACAGCGGGATAACAATAGCGTTGCACCAACACAGCCATGGGCTTTGCATGTTGGAACGGCGAGCAACGCGCGTAAACGAGGATATTCTTTTGTCAATCGACACAAAAGAAATACATTGCACGGAGGTTTTAGGATGCAAATCACTTCCTCAAGCAAGCACACGCTCCAAAAGGTCGTGGCTTTGCTGCTGGTACTGGCAGCGCTCTATCTGCTGGGGTTCATTGTTTTTACAAATTTGGGCGAACTGCGCATTTTGGATTATGATGAAGCCCGTCATGGAATCAATGCCTACGAAATGATCAAAAACGATGATTACATCGTCCAGACCAACCAAGGCGAGGCAGATTATTGGAATCTGAAACCGCCGCTATCCTTCTGGGCGATTACGCTGAGTTATCGCCTCTTTGGCTACAACTCATTTGCCCTGCGCTTTCACAGCGCGCTCGCCGTGGTTCTCACAGGGATTGCGATCACCGCTTGGTTCTTCAAGCGCAAAGCGTATATACCTGCCTTCATTGCTATCCTGGCGATTCTCGCAAGCACTTCAATCAACGGGGATCATTTTGCACGTACAGGCGATGCAGACGCTCTCTATCAACTGTTTTTCACGCTCGCCATGCTCTTTATGCTATCCAGTACAAAGAAGTTTGAATGGCTCTACGGCTCAGCACTATGTTTTGGGCTTGCCTTTTTGTGCAAAGCAACGCATGCCTTTTTGATACCTGCAATTTGCTTCTTTCACCTTCTCCTGAGCGGTCAAATCAAGGAACTAAAACCAAAACGGATTTTGTTGCTGCTATTGGCAGGTTTATGCCTGATTGTTCCTTGGGCAATTGCCCGCTATATGAGCGATGGCATGGCATTTTTCAAAGGCATGATCAGTACGGATGTTGCCGAGCGAATCGGCACATCAGCGCATGAGGTTTATTTGGACAAACCAACCATCGTATACTATTACCACATGGTATTTAAAACCCCGATTGTTATGGTCTGCACGGTTTCATCAGCTATCATGCTGCTAACATTGCTGCTCGCAAAGGTGAAGATTGATAAACGACGCCTTAGCGAGCTCATTGGCTGCGTGCTGTGGATTGTACTCCCCGTGATACTATACAGCATCGCAAATGTTCGGTTCGTATGGTATGTCAATTCAGTTCATTTGGCATTGTCCGTTCTGACAGGACTTCTGCTGCTCACCCTCATCCAAACAGGTACACTGAAGAAATGGGTTGCTCTGTACAGCGTGATTCTCATGGTATTCTTTGGCATTCATACCTATCAAAACGCGATGACCTCGGTAAATAGCACGTTTGATCACAGCCTCCAATCGTTTTTGAGGAACTTGTATATCCGCGATTATGATGCAGATACGCATGTTTTTATAGATTACGGCACGGGCGATGAGCGCAATGATGAGTATGCGGGCAACTGGATGCCTGCTGATATCCTCACCTCCTACTTCTATGGTGATGTCGTTTGCGTCAACGGCGGAATGGAAGCCTTTGATGAGAGTGATGAATTTGCGATCATGATCATGGTAAGAAACGGCAACGAAGACATCATTGATGAAACAGCAGGCTACTATACCCTCAGGGATGAGAATTATTATTACATTGCACTTTCCAATTATTAAGCCCACAACCCTGCGATTTCTAACATTTTTCGCCTTTATTTACACATCATCTCTCCAATCGACATAGTTTGACAAACAACGCTCTTGCAAATTGTTATTTGCTATCATATGCTGTAGATGACATTAATATCTATGCTTCATTTGTCGATAGGAGGGATCGTTATCACACAAGAATATCAGCAGACCGACCAGTTTATCTTTCTTCGAGAGAGAGCAGCCCAACTTTATCTGGAAGGCTATCAATCCAAGGCCAGTCGCTTGCTGCGAAAACTTGATTTGATTCAAACAAAGCGGTTTCAAGAGAGTATTCAGTCAAATACAAGTGTCGCCAAGTAAATAAACCCACAAAACATTATTAGCACTCTCTTTCGTTGAGTGCTAATTTTTGATTGATTTTCTCTTCATTCTTTGTTACAATATGGTTTGTATCAATTGCCATTTTGCCATTGATATCAATCCACAACTAACAACTCAGCGAAATATTTCAGGAGGCGTATCAAGAATGAACAATCAGCAAGGCAACATTTCCATTCATGCACAAAACATTATGCCAATCATCAAGCGTTGGCTATACTCAGACAAGGATATCTTTATCCGTGAGCTGGTATCAAACGGCTGCGATGCCATCACCAAGCAAAAGATGCTCAACCCAAGCGATGAAGCGGACTACAAAGTCACCGTAACGCTTGACACCAATGCAGGCGAGCTTCGTTTTTCTGACAACGGCATCGGCATGACCGCTGAGGAAGTGGAAAAGTACATCAATCAGGTGGCTTTCTCAGGCGCAGAAGAATTCCTCAAGAACTACGAAGGCGACGGTAAGAGCGGCATCATCGGACATTTCGGTCTGGGCTTCTACTCTGCCTTCATGGTTGCAGACAAGGTCACCATCCAAAGCCTCAGCGGACGTGAAGGCGAAGCATCCGTATGCTGGGAAAGCGAAGATGGCATGGCGTTTGAGATGAAGGACGGCACACGCACAGAGCGCGGCACCGATATCATTTTGCATATCAGCGAGGAAGAGCAAGAGTTCAATGACGAATTCAAAGTTCGCGAAGTACTCACGCGCTATTGCGGATTCATGGCGACCCCCATCTACTTAGATGTCATCAAGGATGTAGAGCCTGAAAAGGACGAGGACGGCAATGACAAGCCAATCGAAATCAAAGAGCCTGAGCATATCAACAAAATCCCTGCTCTTTGGCTCAAGAAGCCCAGCGATTGCACAGATGAGGAATACAAAACCTTCTACAAGGATGTGTTCCACACCTACGAAGACCCGCTGTTCTACGTTCATCTGAATGTAGACTATCCCTTCAACCTCAAGGGCATTCTTTATTTCCCCAAACTGACCAACGATTTTGGCACCCGCGAGGGCGAGATTAAGCTATTCAGCGGTCAGGTCTTTGTTGCCAACAACATCAAGGAAGTTATCCCTGAATTCCTCATGCTCCTCAAGGGCGTAATCGACTGCCCCGATCTGCCGCTGAATGTCAGTCGCAGCTTCCTTCAAAACGACGGCTATGTCAAGAAGCTCTCTGCCTACATCACCCGCAAGGTTGCTGACAAGCTCACAGGGCTGTTTAATACCGAGCGCGACAACTACCAGACCTACTGGGATGACATTCATCCATTTGTAAAGTATGGCTGCATGCGCGACGCTAAGTTCTTTGAGCAGGTAAAGGATACTTTGCTATTTAAGTCCACAAAGGGCGACTATTTCACCCTCAACGAGTACATCGCGAAAAACGAAGGCACGCTTGGCAAGAAGGTCATCTATACGAGCGATCCCACGCGCCAGACCGCAAGCGTTGCGCTCTATGATGCAGAAAACATTGATGTCATCGTGCTTGATGCATTGATCGATCTAAACTTCGCAAGCTTCATCGAATACTCCGCAGGCATTGAAGACCTGCATTTCGCGCGCGTGGATGCAGACAGCCAGACCTTCGCAAAGGAGCAGAGTGAGGACGAGAAGAAGCAGAGCGAAGAGAGCGAAAAGAAGCTTGTGGATCTGTTCAAACACGCAACAGGCAATGACACTTTGCAAGTCAAGCTCAGCACGCTAAAGGATGAAAACCTCTCCGCTCTTCTGACTCAAGATGAGCAAGGCCGCCGGTTCAGCGAGATGAGCAAGATCTATGGGCAGGATTTCAAAATGCCCGAAACCCATACCTTGGTTCTCAATACCGCAAACACCGTTGTCCAGAGCTTGATCGAGTCGGAGGAAGGCGAAAAGCGCGACCTCATGGCAGCGCAGCTCTATGATCTAGCCCGCATGAGCACCCGTCCCCTTGAGAAGGATGAAGTCACGGAATTCCTCGCTCGCAGCAACAAACTGATGGAAATGCTCTGCAAATAACTGTAACAGTTTCGTAATATTAAGCCGCTAAAGCAGGAATTTGGCATTTCTTATCGTATACCTTGTATATCAGTTTTTGTGCACATCTTCGCGCAATACTGCTATACAAGGTTTTTTGATGAAAGGGAGACATATATGCTAAAGCGTTTTCTTTCCGGTGTGCTAGCACTCGTACTGCTTTTATCTGTGTGCACTGCCGCAATGGCGGAAAAGCCCAGAGAAATCTTTCCATTGGATTATGACACCCTCGCTGAACCACGTGAAGGACAGCACAATTATTTACTAGCCTGCGTGGACAGCTGGGAAGGCAAAGCCAACAATCTTGGCAACACCGACGGCGTTATCATGGTGACCATGGACACCGCTGCGCAGCGGCTGATGCTCACCACATTCTCTCGCGAAATGCTCGTGCAGCGTCCTGACGGCGCAATCGGACGCTTTACATTCATCGCCAAAAACTACGGCGTGGACGCGCTCTGCAAAACCGTCAGCACGCATTTTGGCGCGAAGGTTGAGAAATACATCGTTTTTAGCATGGACAACGTGCAGAAAATCATCGATGCAATGGGCGGTGTTTACATCACCGTGACCGATGCAGAGGCCGATTACCTCAACCGCTACCGCATCAAGCGCGACAGCACAACGCCCAGCATGGCAAATGGCGGCACCTACCTCTTTGGAGGTCATGCGGCGGTCATCTTCATGCGTATACGCAAGGTCGGCGGCGACGGCGATGCCGGACGTACCCGCAGAATGAGAACCGTGCTCTCCACCCTCGCAAACGATTATGCCGATGCAACCCTTGACGAAGCGCTTCAGCTTCTCACAGCCGTCACCGACAACACGGTCCTCAGCAACATGAGCATGGCGGAAATGCTGGAAGCACTGGGCTATGCGATGGAACTGAGGGGCGCAGAGCCAGAGGGTCTGCAAATGCCCGATAGCAGCGCGATGGAAGCGATCACATATGTAGGCATGCAAACGCGTCAAGTCGATTTCGACGCATGCCGCAAAATCCTAAGCGATTTCCTTGAACCCAAGGACTATAGCGTCATAGACGACTAAGTATGATAACAAAAAGCAAGGCAAGAGAGTAAAGCACTCCCCTGCCTTGTTTTTTGTTATTAACCCTCTTAAATAACGGGCTTCTGAGCACTCGCCTTGACAGACAAAAACCAATATGCTATAGTTACGTGGAAATAACGAATCAAAGGAGGTGAGGGTATGAAATTAGCAATCGCTAGAAATCGCCAAAGCGGTATCATTTCGGCAGAATATTTACGTGCATATACAGCTGCAAACGTGCTCAACTCAGCAATATGCTTGTATTGGCATCGCATCTCAAGCTATTTTGCATGTTTACGTGATAGGTTTGCCCATTTTAGATACCTTCGCCTTGATGCAAGTCTAGCCTGATCATAAGCTAGGCCATGTGTGTTTGTGCCCGAGTATCTAAAATGGATGCTCGGGCATTTTTATGCCTAAAAAGAAAGGTGATACACATGGTCCGGCACTTAAAAACAACCCAAATGACTTATTGGGGGAAATTGAATGAAGGAATACTCTGGCAACTGCCCGATGTATTCATTAAAATATGTACCTTAATCGCGCTTGTCACATTATGGCGCGTCGTAATGCTCGAAAATGTCGATACAGGTATGACAATGGAGCAAATGCTTTGCTATACCTACCTTAACGCATTGCTTGCCGATATGATGGTGGTTAAATCCCCTGCCTCAGGCTGGCTGTCGGAGGGTGTTTTACTCAAACTGTTCGGCCGTCCGCAGTCCGTCCTTGGGCAGCTGATCGCCATCACAGTCGGCGGCTGGGTTCCTATGCTGCTGCTGTTCTCGCTCCCTATGGCACTCGCCTCCCCGCTGCTTGGCATTCGCTTAATCCCCGCAAGCCTATGGTTTTTCCCAAGTTTACTGCTATGCATTTCCCTTGGGTTTGCAGTTGACATGCTCTTTGCTTGCCTATCCATCAAGCTGCGCAACATGAGCTGGATGATTAGCCAGATTCGCACTGCCATCATTGCATTGTTTTCAGGTACCATTATTCCCATTCGCCTCCTGCCCCTTGGGCTTGATCAAGCAATGAAATATCAGCCCTTTGCATACCTCGGCGGTGCATCGCTCTCCATCTTCACTGGCACATCTCAGCCCTATGAAGTCATTGCCCTACAGGTGTTTTGGAACCTGATTCTATGGTCGATTGCGCTCTACGTGATGCGTAAATCGCAGGAAGGGATGGTTAGCTATGGCGGATAAAATCAAGCAACTATTCAGAATGTTTGGGATCGCCGCAAAAATGGATTTGGCATGGTTATTTCGTGATACGAAATATGCGATCATCGTCATCCTAGCGGACGTGATATCCAACCTATCAACCGTATCCTCCGTCTATCTCATCGCACTTCGCTTTGATGGAATCGGCGGCATGTCATCCGATGAAGTGCTCTTCATGATGGCGTTTTCCACGCTTGTAACGGGTACGTCCTATATTTTTGGCTCGGGAAACAATTTCAACATCAGCCGAATCATCGGACGCGGACAGCTGGAGCATATGTTTCAGCAGCCCAACTCCCTGAGCTCACAGCTCGCTACCATGGGGTTTTATCCCTTCACAGGCGGAACCAATCTATACATCGGGATCATCCTTGTTGTCATTGCCGCGAACCGTGTAGGGCTGCATATCAACGCACAATGGATACTTATGCTGTTCGCTTACCAGCTTACCGCCTTGGTGATCATGGTGGCAAGGAGCTATTTGGTATCGACCGCGGCATTCTACGCGCCTGTGGCGGCAGAGGAAATCTCTTCAACTGCAACGGATGATACATGGTTTTTGAGCACATTCCCGCTTTCGGGAATGCCTGCATTCATCCAAATCCCGCTCATCACATTGCCGTTTTTGCCCGACGGACTCCTTGCATGGTTTCCGGCAATGTGTCTTCTTGGCAAGCCGCCCCTTGGCTTCACAGCTTATTATCCAATGCTATTTGCGTTGGTTCTATCGTCTTTCACAGCCGCAATTTTCAGAAAAGGAATGAAGTATTATGTACAAAAAGGATCAAACAGATATGTCAACTATGGATTCCGCAATTAGTTTGCAGGGCGTTACCAAAACCTTTCTTCAATGGCAACGTGAGAACACGGGAAAGAACATCATTCAAAACTTAATCAAGCCTGAAAAGCGCATCATCACCGCGCTTGACGATGTAACGCTGAGCGTGAAGAAAGGCGAGTTTGTTGCCTACGCAGGGCCGAACGGTGCAGGAAAAAGCACCACCATGAAGCTGCTTGGCGGCATGCTGCTCCCCACATCAGGCGATATCGAAGTGCTTGGACTCTCGCCAAAGAATCAGAGAATCGCACTCATGAAGCGCCTAGGCATTCTCTTTGGCAACCGCACCGAGCTTTGGCGGGATCATCCCATCATCCAAAGCTTCGAATGGAAAAAGGTCGTGTGGAACATCCCCGATGACATCTACAAGAAAAACCTTGATCAAGTCGTCCAGCTCCTTGACATTGGCGATCTTCTCAAGACCTTTACCCGCGAGCTGAGCCTTGGTCAGCGCATGCGTGCTGACCTTGCCATGATGCTACTGCACAGTCCAGAGCTGATTTTACTCGATGAACCCACCCTCGGCCTAGACGTTGTCGCCAAGCGGCAAATGATCGACTTTCTCAAGCAGATCAACAAAGAAAATGATGTGACCATCATGGTCACCAGCCACGACATGGACGACCTTGAGGAAATGGCACGCCGCATCGTCATGATCTCGGATGGCAAAGTCGCCTACGACGGCGAGTTCGCCGGCCTACGCGACATCACAGGCAACCTCACTCGCATTCACGTCACCACCGAAAAGGGCATCGTTCCCAATCTCAAAAGCGGTCAACTAATTGCCCACGAAGACACCGTATACGAATACGAGATCGACCTACACATCACCCCCATCAACGCATTCCTATACGAGCTGTCCTGCATGGACGGCATCGTGGACATCGAAATTGACAAAGCCCCTATCGAAGAGGTTATCGCCGAGCTCTACAAGAGCTGGAAAACGGCGTAAGGGGGACGAGGGGGACGAGGGGGACGGTGGGAGGCGACTTTTTTGAAAAAAGTCCCTCCCACACCCTCCCGAAAAACGGATTGTTGGGTTCTATATGAAAAGGGCGACAGCCTCAAGGTGTTGCTAATAAAGGATTGTTGGATTTTATATGAAGAGGGCGACAGCCCCAAAGTCTTCCTAATAACGGATTGTTGGGTTCTATATGAAAAGGGCGATAGCCCCAAAGTCTTCCTAATAACGGATTGTTGGGTTCTATATGGAAAGGGCGACAGCCCCAAGGTGTTGCTAATAAAGGATTGTTGGGTTCTATATGAAAAGGGCGATAGCCCCAAAGTCTTCCTAATAACGAATTGTTGGGTTCTATATGGAAAGGGCGATAGCCCCAAAGTCTTCCCAACAACGAATTGTTGGGTTCTATATGGAAAGGGCGATAGCCCCAAAGTCTTCCTAATAACGAATTGTTGGGTTCTATATGAAAAGGGCGATAGCCCCAAAGTTGCAAATCAGGACCACCCGTGACAACGGGTGGTTTGCTCTAGCCCTATAAGGGCAGGATACTGGCAAGATCTAAAGACCTATTGAATAATTTGCCAACCGCATAGATTTTACTGGCTACCACTTAAGGGGTGATCATCTTTATGCCTTTGTATTCTTATCACCCGTAAACGGGTCTATATACT
>LFRM01153261.1_pt1 | contig 16619 bp, 16 predicted proteins | sample 618341 | NCBI WGS metagenome assembly LFRM01 (sample SAMN03654438, study PRJNA283298) | anaerobic digester metagenome | isolation source: pool of bioreactors CSTR01a, CSTR02a, and CSTR03a thermophilic anaerobic... | place: Denmark: Kgs. Lyngby | collected 2014-05-21 | reverse complement strand
CATAGAGTACGCGCCCTTCGCTCTTCAGGCGCACCCAGGTTCCGTCGAATGTTGCCAACACGTGCTAGAGCTATTGGAGGTTCACGTTCATTAATGGATTGCCGGGGGGCGAACCACTACGCTTTTTGCATGCAAAACCGCACCAGTGATCGATTCCATGACGGAAAGAGTCCGAGACTTCTGGAAGCCGGGGACGATCCTCGTGGCACTCCTCATAGCGGTGGTGCTGCCGATAGGGGTCGTCTCCGCGAGTGAGACCTCACCGGAGGTCGCCTGGAACGTGACGTTTGCACCGGAGAACAACAACAAGTTCGACGCCGTTGCGCCGACCGCGGACGGCGGGTTCATCGCCGTCGGCTCAACCCTTGCGCAGAAGTATGGGGGGAGCGAGACCCTGCTGCTCATAAAGACCGATGGCCGCGGTAGCGAAGTCTGGAACGCGACGTTTTCAGAACTCTCGCCTGCCGCCGTTGCGGGAACCGCCGACGGGGGCTGCATCGCTGGCGCCTTCAACGTATCATCGGCGGGGTCGGGCCAGGATCTCGCCTACGAGGGCACCTCGTTCCTGATCAGGCTCAATGCCGCCGGGGAAGAGGAGTGGCGGCAGGCCATTCCCGGGATGAAGGTCTCGTCCGTCGCGGAGACTGCGGACGGCGGCTACGCCGCCGTCGGGTGGCTCTGGAACCCGCCCGGATCGGAGAACGCGACGACGGCGGTCATCATAAAAACCGACGGTAACGGCACGCCCGTCTGGAACCGGACGTTCCCCGGGCTCTCCGCGAATGCAGGTACCGTGACCGCCGACGGCGGCTACGTCATCGGGGGCACGACGTCGCCCTTCACCTACAACATCGGGGACGCCTTCCTGATCCGGATGGATGCCGACGGCAACACGCTCTGGCATAAGAACTACCGGGTCCCGGTCATCTTCGACGTCGAGGCGACCGGCGACGGACGGTTCGTTTACTCGGGCAACTACTGGTACGGCCTCGTCGATGGAGACGGAGAGGAAGTCTGGCTCCGGAACATGGAGGGGCTCTCCGGATACGCCGTCGAGGTGCGGCCCTCCGGCGGGTACGTGGTTGCAGGCACGAACATACGGAGCGGAGAGGGATTCGTCTTCGGGACGGATGCTGACGGGACGATCCTGTGGGATACGGCGTTCACCGCCACCGGGATCTACGGGGCCGCCAGCACTCCCGATGGATACACCCTCGCGGGCATCCAGTTCCTCTCCCCCGACACCAGCGCCGCCTGGCTGGCCGGCATCACGGAGCCGGTGAGTCCCGCCCCGACGGCGGCACCGGGATTCGGTGCGGCAGCCGCCGGTGCGGCGCTGCTCCTCCTCCTCGCTGGGAGGGGACGGAGAGGGTAACCCCCTCATCTTTTTTTCTGAACGGTTTTTCCCTTCAGGGCTCATCCTTTCGGAAGTAGAGGAGCGCCCCCGCCCCCGCAATGATGAGGGCGAGCAAGCCCGGGATGAGGTGCGCATACGGGACCGCACGCCCGGCCGCGGGTTTTTGGCCGGTATCGGCGGCGGCCGCCTGTGCGGCGCCGTCCTCGGGTGCCGCGGCAAAGAGCGCATACGCACTGAAGTGCATGACTTCGGCCGTGACGCTCCGGGTCTCCGGGACGACGGTGGTGGGGACTTCCTCCCAGGCGCCGGCAGACCGGTTGTATCGCTGCACCACGAGCCCGCCCCGGACGCTCTCGTTGTAGACGGCGTCCCACTGCTCTTCCGTGAAGTTGAATGCAAGCGTCGCCGGCGGGGAGAATGACGCCCCCTCCGGCCCGGTGGTGCAGGCGTAACCGACGAAGACATACGTGCCGGGCGCCGCGGGCACGTCAGCCGCATCGATCACCGCAAGGGTCACTGCCGTGAGCGGGCTACCGGCGGCATCGAGAGCACGGATGCCCTCCGCGATCGTGAGGGTCACGACCCCGTCGGCCGAACGGATCCTGGCGACCTGGTCGACGAGGCCGCCCTCCCCGAGGTGCAGGCTGCCGGCGTCGGCTTCATGAGGAGTGGGCCTGGCCGTCGCGGTGGAGGTCGGCGTGGGAGCGGTCGTTGGTGTGCTCCAGCCGGGGCTTGCCGGGACGAATCCGCCGCCGCCACCTCCGCCACCACCACCGCCTCCTCCCCCTCCACCTCCGCCGCCCGCGGATGTCTGCGTCGCGGTCGGGGTGGGCGTCTGAGTCTGCGTCGGCGTTGCGTTAGCCGTTACCGTTGGGGTCACCGTCGGGGTCACGGTCGGAGTCACCGTCGGGGTCACGGTCGGAGTCACGGTCGGAGTCACGGTCGGAGTCACGGTCGGAGTCACGGTCGGGGTTACCGTCGGGGTTACGATCGGGGTTACAGGATAGACGGTGATGTAGTTGTACTTCGTCTGCGTCGCGCTGACTCCCGCGTTGTCGCAGGTCAGGGAGACGTTATAGACCCCGGGGCGATCGTAGCGGTGCCGCGCATCCCGTTGCGACGACGTCGCGCCGTCGCCGAAGTCCCAGAGCCAGGCCGTCGCATAATCCGGGGAATCGCCGTAAAACAGGACTGTAAGGGGCGCCGGGCCGGACAACGGCACCGCACGGAAGTCGATGACCGGCGGCTCCGGGGGGCCTACGTGGATGAGATCGGTCTTCGTGACGGTGTCGGACCCAAACGCATTATGCACCGTGAGCGAGACGGTGTAGTCCCCGGGGATCTCGTAGAAGTGCCACGGGTCCCGTGAGGTCGAGGTGTTCCCGTCGCCGAAGTCCCATTCCCAGGCGTCCGGGTCGCCGGCCGAGAGATCGGTGAACCGGACGTAGAGCACCGCGTTCCCTTCGGTCGGGTTTGCCGAGAACTCCGCCACCGGGATTGCTCCGCGGAAGTAGGTGAAGGCGTAGATATCCGACCTCTCGCCGCGGCCGTTCTGCCAGACGATCCGATCATTGCTGACGGCCGGGTAAAGCTGTTCGGTCGAGGAAGGAGCGACCGGCATCTGCTTATCCGTCCCGAGAGCAAGGTCGCAGATGTAAATGTTCCAGGTCCCGTCCCGCTTGTCCTCCCAGGCGATGAGGTCGCCATCGATCGCCGGGGAGACCTGTTCGGCCGGGTCATCGGTGATCCTCTGCTCCCCGGCGGCAGGGTCCTCGAGGTCGAAGAGATAGATATCCGGAGCTCCGTTCCGGTAGTCCTCCCAGACGATCCGGCTCCCCGATATCGACGGGTAGGTCTGGCGTGCACTGTTTTCGGTGATCTGACGCCGCTCCCCGGTCAGGATATCGTAGAGCCAGATGTCTCCGTTTCCGGAGCCCTCTTCCCAGACGAGATACCTCTCCGAGAGCGCGGGCCTCCACTCGGTCACCGGCGAGCAGGAGATGAAGGTCTCGTTGCCTGTCCCGATATCGTAGAGGCAGATATCCGTGCTCCCGCTCCGTGCATCGTACCAGGCCACACGTTCCCCATAAATGACGGGCATCCACTGGTCGGTCGGGTCGTCGGTGAGCACCCTCGTCACGCCACCCGATAGATCAAAGAGACAGATATCCAGGCTCATGTTCAGGATCTCCTCCCAGACAATGTAATCCCCTGACACGGACGGGGATCCCCCCTCGCCCGCAACGCTCCACGCCCTGACGCCGGGACCGCTCGAATAGTAGATCGACTTTCTGCCGTCGACCCAGACGATCATATCTCCGTCAATGTCGGGGTACTCCTGTGGTCCCGCCTCGATAGAGACCGGGACTACATTCCCTGGAGCCATCTCCCCGGCCATGGAAGGCGATGCCAGTAATCCAAGGGCAACGACGGTACATACGAGAATCAGAATATTACATCCAGTCATGTATTACCACCATGATGAGAACGCCCCCCTTCGTCCCATACGATGGTACCTGTGCGCACACCGGGAGAGCAGAATACTCTCCCGGGCGCACAAATGGAATCCTATGAAATCCAGGAGACAACCGGATTTCTCAGGGTAGAGGGTTTGCGCGTTGAAGGATAGAATAGTCTATATAAAAATATTTCTATAATCTAGAGGTGTCGAGGAGAATTTTTATATTAATATAAAAATTTCAAGATGCAATATACCCCGGGTGCCAACGGAACACAACCTTCGGCACGATCTCACCAGAGGAGCGTCCAGGGGAGCTTACGCCCCCGCAAGCTCACGGACCTTTGCGATATTTCCGGCATCGTTTCGCCTCCCGTCGACCGGCGTCTCGCAGATGAGGGGAAGACCGCGAACGCCCGGGTGACGGAAGACGTGCCTGAATCCCGCCTCCCCGATGGACCCAAGCCCAATATGCTCGTGCCGGTCAAGCCCGCTCCCGAGCTCGCCCTTGCAGTCGTTGACGTGGACGACGCGGAGACGGGATAGACCGATCAGGTCATCGAGTTCTCCAAACGCAGCCCCGACCCCTTCCGCCGTCCGGAGATCGTAGCCGGCAGCAAAAGCATGACAGGTATCAAAACAGACCCCAACTCTCCCGTCGGCATCGATCCCATCAAGGATCCGGGCAAGGTCGGCGATGGTCGACCCGACGCTGTTCTTCTCCCCGGCGGTATTCTCAAGGAGGAGCATCACGCCGCTCTCCCCCGCATCGGCGAGCGCCCGGTTGACGGCAGCAATCACCCGCTCCCTCCCTTCATCGGCCCCGGAGCCCCGGTGATGCCCGAGGTGGGTCACGAGGTAGGGTATCCCGAGGAGACTGCACCGCCGGAGTTCACCGGTAAGCGCCTCAACCGACTTTTCATAGATCGCATCGTCAGGCGAAGCCAGGTTTGGGAGGTAGGGCATATGGTCGACGACGGGACCAATCCCCGATGCGCTCAGCGCCGCCCTGAACGCATCGATTGAGGCGGGGTCGAGATCCTTTGCCTTCCAGCCCCGGGGGTTACGGGAGAAGATCTGAAATGTATCACAGCCCGCATCGATGGCCCGCTGGATCGCAAGATCGATCGAGCCGGCGATGGAGACGTGGCATCCCACCAGAACCATACTCTAACTCTCGGCGCCGGGAGTCTTTAGGCCTTCCCCCGCCCGACCTCGCGGAGCACCGCCGCCCCGAACTCCCGGGTGCCGGCGTCGCCTCCGAGATCGGGCGTCCGGATGCCTGCAGAAAGCACCCGTCCGACGGCCGCTTCCATGGCCGCTGCTGACGCGGGGTCCCCGAGGTGGGCGAGGAGCATCGCGGCGCTCCTGATGGCAGCAACGGGGTTTGCAATGTTTCTCCCCGCAATATCCGGAGCGCTCCCGTGGACCGGCTCAAAGAGAGCGTGCCGGTCTCCGATATTCGCACTCGGCAGCATCCCGAGTCCTCCCACCAGGTAGGCGGCGGCATCGGAGAGGATATCCCCAAACATATTGGTCGTCACGATCACATCGTAGCGGTCCGGGTGCATCAAAAGATCGAGGCAGAGCGCATCGATGTAACTCGTCCTGCAGGGAACCCCCGCCCGGACGGCCTCCGCAGTGCAGATATCGACGAAGAGGCAGTCGGACTTCAAGACGTTTGCCTTGTTCCCGACAGTGAGGTGGCGGCGGGACTTTGCAAGGGTGCAGGCATAGCGGGCGATCCGCTCGCTCCCCTGCCGTGAGACGACCCGGAGAGTGCAGGCCCGAACAGGCTCCGTCCACTCGATGCCGGAGTAGAGCCCCTCGGTGTTCTCCCGCACGATGACGACATCGACCCCCTCGCCCCGGATGGGACGGACGTTCGCGTAGAGGTCGAGAGCCTTGCGGATCTGGACAAGGACGCTCCGGTACTCCGGGTCCGGCGGCGTCGTTATGGCACCAAAGAGGATGGCGTCCGCCGACCGGAGATCGGCGATCGTCTCCTCATCGCAGGCGCTCCCGGTCCGCTCCCACCGGCCGTAGCCCACCTCGACATCGAAGAACTCGAGGTCCGGACGCACCGCCTCAAGGAGGTCCCGGGCGACCGGGATGACCTCGTGCCCGATGCCGTCGCCCTCAACGACCGCGACCTTCACCATGCTGCTCCCTCCATGCGGCCACGACCCGCCGAACCGCGTCGGCAATATCCCATGGCGACGCTCCCCAGTGGACCACGGCGCCGAACCGGCCGTTCCAGTGCCCGATCCCGGCCCGTTCGCTCCGGCAGCATCGCGCGATGAAGGGCTCGGCCGCGACCGCCTCGAGCGGGCAGATGTTCTCAACCACAACACCGTCCCCACAGCACTCCCGCACCAGGTCTCTTCCCGTCTGGCAGCCTGCAACCCGGTCGCCCGGCCAGACCGGGTCGGCATCGAGGGTGCGGGAGAACCCAGCAGCACGGCAGGGGTAGACGTCGGCCCCGAACTCGCGGATATCCCGGACGTGGTGCTCGAAGATGACCTCGAGGTCGCCAAAGATCCCGGTCTTCTCGAGGTCGCCGATCGTGGCCGAGAGGTGCGGGCGGGGCGGGGTGATATCATAAACGTGGATGTGGAGGAACCCTGAGAGGTCCGGGTCGAGCACGAATGTGGTCTGCTCGCCATGCCCGGTGAATACGGTGCACCGGCGGCCGGACCGCAAGGCTTCCTGTACTAAGAATGTTCGATCATGAATGTTCACGCGATCCGGGTAGCAGTAGACATCGTCACCGGAGGCAAGTACCCGACGTGCTATCACCTTTCGCATCAGCCCGGTCCCGTTCGGGTCGGTCTCCACCTCAAGCACCTCGGTGCCGCTAGGTCCCTCATGGATAAGATAGCGCGAGAGGAAGTAGGCCCGCTCGCCGTACGGCATGGTGGTCGCGGACCCGACAAACTTACAGTGGGTGGGAAAGATCATCGGCGCGACCTCCAGTATGGAACCAGCCCGCCGGCCCGGAGGATGGCGACCATCCTCTCCGAGAGCGGGCGGGCGGGATACCGCTTCCCGTCCACCTCCACCCACCCCGCATCGAGGTCGAAGGCGACATGGGCGCCGTCGGTGCAGGGGACGGTGGCCTCGATAACCGGGAGACCGACGTTGATGGCGTTCCGGAAGAATATCCGGGCGAACGACTCGGCGACGATCCCGACAACCCCGGCCTCCCGGAGGGCGATGACCGCCTGCTCCCGGGACGACCCGCACCCCATGTTCCTTCCGGCGACGATGACCGCACCCGAAAGGCGGCCGGCAAGTGCCGGGTCCAGGTCCTCGAAGGCATGCTCCGCCCAGACCGAGCGGTCTTTCGTCCTGAGGTAGCGGCCCGCGATGATGAGGTCGGTATCGATGTCGCTCCCGATACAGACTGCCGGTCCGGCTCCCTGCACTTATACCACCTCCGGGACGGTTATCTCACCGGCAATAGCGCTCGCGGCGGCGGTGGCGACTGACGAGAGGTAGATCTCGCCCCCGACGCCCATCCGGTTCTTGAAGTTCCGGTTGGCGGTGGAGAGACAGACCTCACCCTCGCCGAGCACGCCGGCGTGCGCACCAAGACACGGCCCGCAGCCGGGAGTCATCACCATGCACCCCGCCTCCACAATATCCGCGAGGACGCCGGTGGCGATTGCCCGGGCGAGCACCGCCCGCGAGGCTGGGATGACCAGGGTGCGAACCGCAACCTTCTTCCCCCGGACGATCCGGGCGAACCGGGCAAGGTCCTCGTAGCGGCCGTTCGTGCAGGTCCCGACGAAGACCTGGTCGAGATGCGTCCCTGCGACCTCTTCAACCTCCCGTACGGTATCCACCCGGTGCGGGACCGCGACGAGGGGCACGATATCGGCGAGATCGATATCCAGGGTTCGCTCATAACGGCACTCCTCCAGTGTCTGGGGCGATGCTGCAATTCCGTACTCCGAGAGATAACGGATAGTTGTCGTGTCGGCATAAAAGATCCCTGCCTTTGCTCCGGTCTCAACCGCCATGTTCGCGAGCGTCAGCCGCCCGTCCATGGAGATCGTCGCCGCTCCATCGCCCACGAACTCCAGCGCCCGGTAGGTCGCCCCCTCCATCCCGAGTTTTGCAACATAGGTTAGAGCGAGATCCTTTGGTTCCGCCGCACCGGAGAGCGTGCCCGAAAGATTGATCGCGATCGTCTCCGGGACGCGGAACCACGTGGCTCCCGAGGCCCAGATCGCCGCCATATCTGTTGCCCCCACCCCGGTGGCAAACGCACCGAAGGCACCGAGGGTGCAGGAGTGGGAGTCGGCCCCGACGACGACCATGCCGGGCCGGACGATGCCTTCGCTCATCACCTGGTGACAGATCCCGGTGCCGGCGTCGGAGAGTTCCACCCCCGATGCCCGGGCGTACTCCCGGAGCTCTGCCTGGAGGGTCGCAGTTGTACCGGTGTTTGCCGGGACGATGTGGTCGAATATGAGATGCAGGCGCTCTGGGTGTGGGAGCCGCTCCACCCCCATCTCCCGGAGCGCTTCCCGGGTGAGGACGCCGGTTCCGTCGTGGGCAAACGCGAGATCGACCTCACGGTCGACGTAGGTCCCCGCCGGTCCGCCGAGGATTCTCTCAGAGAGCGTGCTCACGGGAGGACCTCCTCTTTTGCCTGCCGGAGAAGCCCGCAGAGCACCTCCGGGGTGACGCTGCACTTCCCCTCACTCTTCTGCTTCACCTGCTCGAGCACCCACCGCACCTCCGCATCGGAGAGGTCGAACCCATGGGCTTTTGCGATATGCTCAAGCGCCCGCCTCCCGGTATGCTTCCCGAGGACAAACCGGCGTTCGCCGCCCACCAGGTCCGGGGGGATGTATTCGTAGGTTGAGGGGTCTTCAAGGATGGCGGCGATGTGGATTCCGCTCTCGTGGGCAAAGGCGTTTTCGCCGACGATCGGCCGGGTGCGTTCCGGGGCCACGCCCGAGCACCCGGCAACCAGCCGCGAGATCTCCAGCAGGCGGCCAAGATCGTAGCGGTCGACTCCGCCTTTCATCCGGAGGGCGACGAGCACCTGCTCAAGCGCCGCATTGCCCGCACGCTCCCCGATCCCGTTGACGGTGGTGTGGAGCTGGAACGCCCCGGCGGCCGCGGCTGCAATGGTGTTTGCGGACGCAAACCCGAGATCGTTGTGGCAGTGAATACAGAGCGGGAGAGGGGCCGCATCGAGGATCTCCGAGACGATCGCATGAATCTCAAGCGGTGTAAGGCACCCGACGGTATCCGCGAAACTGACAAGGTCGGCCCCGTACTCGGCACCACGGGTATACATCTCAATAAGGAACGCCGGGTCGGTCCGCGAGGCGTCCTCAGCCGCAAAACGCACCTGAACACCGTGATCGGAGGCGAACTCAACCATATTGAGAGCGTCTTCGAGCACCTCCTTGCGGGGTTTGCGGTACTTGTGCCGGATATGGAGGTCCGAGGTCGCAATGAAGATGCTGACCATGTCAACGTCGCAATCGAGCGCCGCCTCAATATCGGGCTTGAGCGCTCGCGCGAGGCAGCAGACCCGTGCATCAAGACCGCTCCGGGCGATGGCGGCGACACACTCCTTCTCGGCCGTCGAGACCACGGGGAAACCGGCTTCAATCACCTCCACGCCGATCTCGTCAAGCAGTTGTGCAATAGCCATCTTCTCGTCACGGGTAAACGAGACGCCGGGGGTCTGCTCCCCGTCTCGCAGCGTTACATCACAGATCTCGATATGCCACGGTTTCATGTCGTCCACCATTGGGGCAGGCGCCTTCGACCACCACCGTCCTGGGCCCTCCCTTTGGGGGAATAAGGAGCCGGCGAAGCGTTGCCGTGTCATCCGCGGCACAGACCACCGGATCGGCCCAGGCGATGTAGCGAAGGATCTCGGGGACGGGGTGACCTCCGGTCATCCCCATCCGGTTGTTCGCGAGGACTATACAGAGGAGGGGAAGTTTGCGCTCGTAGACATCGATGAGAGCATTGATCCCGGAGTGCAGGAGCGCGTAGTCGCCGGTGAGCGCAACGCCCGGTCCGGTCGCCGCTACAGCGACCGACGAGCCGAGCCCATAGGTTGCGATACCGACACGGTAGGGTGGGTTCATCGCGAGGATGGCGCATCCGGCGTCGCAGACCGCCCACATCTTTCGCTCGCGGAGTATGCCAAAGACCGGATGGAACGGGCAGTCCCGGCAGAATGTCCGCGAGTAACCTCGCAAAGCGTGCCGCTCCGGCTCTCCGGCAATGTCGGGAGGAGCGAGCAAGCGGTGCTCCCGGAGGAAGGGACGGCCGACCTCGTGAACCTCAACGGGTGCGTCCGGGCCTATGGGGGGCGGGTAGACGGTGACAATGCGGTCTTTGCCGCCGGAGAGCCGGTTTAGCGGCGATGATCGCGACCAGGCAAACATCGCTGCGGTCCGCCGGTCCGCGGCCTCTGCCCGGCCGGCCATCGTGAGGTCCGGGTCTGCAAGGCAACCCTTTCGGTCGCTCCGGGGAACGGGGATGTCCGGCAGATCGGCGTCAAGGAGGTCGGGCGTGACCCGAAGGATCGCGACCCTTGAGAAGGTCTCGGAGGCCTCGAACGCCGCCTCGACCGCCGGACCGAGCGTCTCACCGTCCGGTTCCAGCACCGGGACCTGCGCCACCTCGCCGTAGTAGCGGGAGTCCTGGACGATGTCTGAAGCCGCCGCACGCACGTCGTCGCCGACGACCACCACAACACCCGCCCGGAGGCCCTGGACGGTGGCGTGCACGAGCGGGTCGGCACAGGCGTTGAGGCCGACGTGCTTGACGATCACAGCGGCCCTCCGCCCGGAGAGAGAGTCGCCGAGGGCATACTCGAGCGCAGTCTTTTCGTTTACGGTGATCGCAGCACCCGCCGAGGCGGCGAGGTCCGATATCGGGTAGCCGGAAACAGTATAACATCGATCGGCCGACCGGAGGAGAGCGAGAGCAAGCGCCTCTGATCCCTTCATGCGTCCCTCCCGGGCGCAAGGTCGCACCCAGTGCATGCCGCGCACATCGTCAGCGTCCTACGCGGATCAAGCCCGGCCTCCCGGAGAACCCTCTCATGGACCCTATGGAGCCGGAGCAGCCGTTCGGCGGAGGGGCGGGGCCGGTCGGCGAGGGCCGCCGCCGGGGTGAGCGGCCGGAGGACCGGGATGACACCGATCGCGGCGAGGTCTTCCATCACCCGCTCCAGGTCATCGTCGGTCTCCCCGAGGCCGACGATGATGTTCGAGTGGACTCGATCCTTGCCGAAGAGTACGACGGAGGAGGCGAGCGCCTCCCAGATCCCGTCCCAGGAGAGACCGGGGCACATCTCGCGAAAGATGCCCTCCGTCGCCGCCTCGATGTTGAACTTCACTTCCGCAACACCGAGCGCATGGAGCCTGACCGGGGTTTCTGGCCCCGGATAGATCGAGACGCCGATGGGAAGATCAAAGTGGCGGAGCGCCGCAACGACCTCAAGGACATAAGCCTCCTCCTCTTCGATCGAGGAGGCGACACCGCTTGTGATTGCAATGGCATCGATACGGTCGGCGACATCCTCGACCATGCGGACGATCTCGGCAACCTCTTTCCGGCGGCCAGGGAGATCGGGTACCGGGCAGTAACGGCAGTGAAAGATACACGTTCCGCTGACGGTGATATAGGCCTGGCGGGGACAGTGGTGGGCGGCAGGCTCGAGGACGCCGCGGAGCGCGCTGCCGTCGATGAAGAGGTCGGCCTCGCCTCTCCCCCGGTGGACGATCTCGATGGAACTTGCCTCGTTGATGCCGAGGCGGACCCTTCGACCGCCGCCATCGGAAAAGAAAAGTGAACCGGGCGACCCGGCAGAGGGGCCGGCGGTCGAATGGGAGATGTAAGGCTCCGCAGGCTCTCCGGAGAGGCGGACGGAGCCCACCTCAAGCAGCCGGGCTTTCAGCCGGATCCAGTCCATAGCGCCAGTGCCTCCTCATACCGCGTGGCAAAGGGGATCGCCGCCACCGCCCCGATCATACCTCTGCCGTCCATGACGATGGAGAGGCGTTCGTCGTCGAGTGCAGCAAGGTCGTCATGAGTGACCTCGCCCTGCTTTACGCGTCTTCCAAACGCTTCGAGCGGCGCGGGATCGAACCCACGCCAGACCGCCATCCCGGTATCATCCGAGAGGGTGTACTCCTCCAGATACTCATGGAAGCGCCGGACCAGCCCGGAGGGGTCGGTGGTGGCAAACTCGCAGGCGATGGCGACACAGTTCTTGGTCCGGTAGGGGACGGGGTAGAGCTGGACGATGGTGTGGGAGAGGTAGCGGGAACGGTCGTCCTCGACGGCTCTCGCGATGTTGTGGGCCAGCGTCCAGGTGGCTCCTTCCTCCGGAGTATCGGTGTCGTCGATCCCGATGATCACCCGCTCACGCCGGGGAAGCCAGATGGTTGAGCCCGCAAGCCGCCCACCGCCGGCAGGATCGCTCTTTTCGCGGATGACGCCTTTCGCGGTGGCACGGCAGATGGATGCGCCTACGCCGCCGCCGCCAAGACCACGGTAGGTGACGGCGATCTCGTCGTCATCAACGGCGACAGCGGCGATCCCCGCCGGGAAGAAGGAGCCCTGGAGCGCGAGGTCGACGTTGCCGGTCGAGAGCAAGTAGCGGTTGGTTGGACCAACGGTGCGGATAGAGCGGACGAGAGGGCTCTTTGCATAGTGGTGCTTCACCCACATCGCCCCGCCGATGCAGTCGAAGAACTCGATGAGTTCTACCTGCCTACCGTTCTCATCGGCCACCGCGACGATCTGCGGATACCGAATTATGTATGGATCAGAGAGTCTCTCCATAAAGTCCAGCCGCCTCAGCGCCCCGGTTCCCCCAGAGAACGGCACCGAGCGCTCCAATCCGACCTTTTCGTCCGTTCGAGTCGATGAATTGGACGCCCATCCGGGCGGCCTCGGCTTCCGCCTCCTCGACCGTCAGGAGCTCGGTCTTGACCCGCTTTAAGTAGGGGGATTCTTCCGCGAACGTGATCCCTCGGTAGACCGCGATACCGGTGTCGTTGCTGACCGCACCCGACTCGACAAAGTCACGGACGTACTCGAGGAGCTCATCTACCTTTCCGGGTCGGACGGCAAAGTTCAGGGCGGAACTGACACAGTTTGTGGTCTTCTTCGGGACCGCCGGGTTTAACTGCACAAGGCGCATGTCCAGGTACTCCACCCCGGGGATCTTGCAGCCCTCGGCGCACTTAAGCGCGAGGACCCACGTGGCGCCCTCCTCGCGGGTGTCGGTATCGTCGATCCCGATCGTCACCTTCTCGTAGAGCGGGGATGTGATCCTCACCCGGCAGATCCGGGCTCCTCCGATCCGGAGGTCTTCTTCGGATGGATACTCTGCCCGGGTCACCCCTGGCGCCTGGGTCAGACAGGCGGCGATGCCGACACCGGCACCCGCAATCCCCGACCAGGTCGTCACCACCTCGTCCCCGACAACCTCGACCCCCTCAAGCGCCTGGCCGCCGATCTCCTTGCTTGCAGCCCCGAACTTCGCCGGCGAAACCCCCAGTCGAGCGAGCATCGTCATCGTCGTGCCCTCGACGTGACAGGACTCCACCGCACCCCTCGCCCGTACCCGGTTCGCCGCGTCCCACTCGATGGTCCCTCGGGCCCGGCACTGCTCGCGAATCTCCGCAAGACCGGCCTTCTGATCGACCATAACGAGGTACTTCATCGAGAACATCGGCCCGAACCGGGCCCTGACTTCATCAGGCGTGAGTGTAATCATGATGTCACCGAAATTATCGTTAACAAGAATGTCGTTGATAACGGTATTTAAGGGGATCGATCGGGTGGGGGCAGATGGCGGAGATTCGGCTCCCTGGAGGGTGAGGAGGGGGAACGGGCGGTTGTTTCACGCGGTTGAGGGAGATGGGGTGGTGGGTATGTGGTATGCAGGGACTAGTTTTCCTATAACGAAAGAACAAGCGAATAGCGATGGAAAGCCCATACTCTGGACCGTGGGGGCTATCGCACTTGGGGGGAGGGGCTGACGGGGAGTGCGACGGTCCGAAGGACCGGAGCTCGAGCACCGATAGGTGCGAGGGGGGATACTCCCCCCTCCCCTGTCCCCACCCCCCTGCGAGGCGATTCCCCCCAGGAATCCGTGCTGTTGCTTGAGACGGAAGTTTAATCCAGTTTCTTCACAGAAGTCGCTCAGGAACCTATGTTAGAGGTTTACGGCTGACCGACAACACGATTCTGCAGCCCATCAGAGCATCAACTTGGGTAACTCCAGCAAATATTAGATTTCGTAACGGTGTTTCAATATAGGTGTCCCAGCACCTTCAGCGCACCATGAAGCCTTCACCGGCCCCAATGGCCACCACAAAAAAAGAGATTTAGAGATAGTCCGCCAGAACGTCCTTCAGCTCGAACTTGAACGGTCCGAGGTTGCCGCCGAAGTTCCCGGCGCTGATGCGCACTACGCCCGGCACCTTGGACGCCGCCCGGATACCCTCAGCCATCGCGGTCTTGACCGAGTCCTCGTCGACACCGTCGATGACGATCTCGTAAATTGCCTTGACGCCCTCGGGGACCTTGCTGTCCTCGACCTTCTCGCGGAGGGTCGGGCAGTAGGCCTCGTTCGTGCTTGCGCCCATGAACTTGTACTTCTTGCTCCCGACCTTCGAGCCGCTTGCAACGATGCCGCCGGGGAATGGCGTGATGACACCGCAGACGCCGCTAATGGCGTCGATCGCCGCCTGGGCAGCGGTGAGAGCAGCCATCTGATTCTCGCCCATGATGAAGAAGTTGCCGCCCGCAACACCCTTGACGATGCCGAACTCCTCCTCGCCGATGTACTCGCCCTCCATGATCGGGATGGCCCATACCGTCCTGCCGCCGACCTCACGCTTCTCCTCGTAGCCGTCGCCGAAGAAGTGGAGCTTGACCGGGATCTTCTCCGGGACCTCGGCGACGACGTCGGCGAGACCGTCAAAGACCGCCGTCGTCGGTGCCGTGAGGACGCACTCAGCGAGGCGCTCCACGACCTGCTCTTTGAGTTTCTTCTTGCTCGCGCAGATCAGGATCGCATAGCCGGGCCGTCCGTCGGGGGTCTCGTCGGCGGGAACAAAGCAGTCGATGCCTGCCTCCGCCGGACATCCGATGGTCGAGGTGGCAAACCCAACAGCCTCAACTGCTGCCTTGTATGCCCATTCCTCAGTGACGGCGGTAATAATGGGCCGTGCCACCCAGGTCGGAAAAGCTTCTGCGTAGGTGTCATCGATAGTTACGCCATTCAGTTCCATGAATAAACTACACCTCGTTTGCTACAATGTTACAATCCGGACAGAATAAGGTTTCTTTTTTTTCTCGAAAAAGGGCGAGCAGGCCATTTATGCTGCCGGCGATCAGAGCGGCATGGTTGCCCAACACCTTCGGTCGCTCATCGAAGACCCACTGCTCCAGGCAGGAAAACAGTATAGGGATCGACGAACGAGATCTGCAGCCATCCGGAACCACGAGCTCCTGTGGGAGGAATCATGTCACGGGGTAGAGGTTGCGGGAGAGGGGTATGACCAGAGGCGAAGTGAAAACTCCAGCACCCGGCATGAAGGGAGGAGAGACGATGGATGCGAAATTCGTTGCTTCTCCAACCGCGCAAGAGATACCGGACATCAGAAAAGAGCGGAACAACAATGATCTTGTGGCTTCTGGGAGATCTTACCTGGTCTCAACGCTACTGACCGGGACTGGCCACCGATTTTCAGCAAAAGGGTAAATCCACAATATAACCATTTCGTTTTCTTCATCCACTAAAAAAAGGGATATATGCCCACGTTTTGAGTATCGGACCAACATAGTAACTTCCTTAATTTATAAAATCTAAGAGATAATCAGTATTCTGGAATATAAGGCTGTCGAATTTCAGAAAGTTTATGTATATTCTTTGACAACTCTTTTTATATCGATTTTAAATCGATCAGATCTGGTGCGTGATACCATGGCATTTGCATTGCACATCAATATGGAACGATGTACAGGCTGCAACAACTGCGTGGTGGCATGCCCGGTCGACGCTCTCGAGCTCTACACTGAAGACCCAGCAACCAAGGACAAGATCTACAAGGTCCGGGACGGCAAGGCCGTCATCCTTGACTTCAACTCAGAGCTCTGCGCCGGCTGCGGTGTATGCGTCCAGGCATGCCCCTATGGAGTCATCAAGCTTGCAGGACCGTGGGAGAGCCGGGCCAAGGCCCGAAAAGCGGAAGCCTAGGAGTGATACTAGAATATGGCACTGTTTCCAAAGTATTCAAAAACGCGGGAAGGCCAGAACGTCATCATGGAGCAGAGGCTCCTGAAGGCGGTCAACAACCTGATCCTGAACGCAGAGACCTGCACAGGCTGCGGCATCTGTGTCGACGCCTGCCCTGAAGAGGCGATCGCGCTCGGACCCGTCGGTGCGACACGCCGCGGAGCCATCGACTATGCAGAGCCCATCGACGTCAACCCTGAGAAGTGTTCGTACTGTGGCGTCTGCGTCATCATGTGCCCCTTCAACGCGTTGACACTCAAGATCGACGGCGAGGAGCGCCTCCCGATCCTTGAGCAGGAAGGATTCCCCACTTATGACATGGTCACCGTGATCGACGAAGAGAAGTGCAACCGGTGTACCATCTGCGACGACGTCTGCCCGAGAGACGCCATCAACCGCGACGTCCCCGCATTCGAAGGCGGCGACGAGGCAGGCAGGCCGCGCCAGACCGCATTGCAGACCAAGACCACATTTACCGTAGACACCGAGAAGTGCGA
>LFRM01352953.1_pt1 | contig 16625 bp, 21 predicted proteins | sample 618341 | NCBI WGS metagenome assembly LFRM01 (sample SAMN03654438, study PRJNA283298) | anaerobic digester metagenome | isolation source: pool of bioreactors CSTR01a, CSTR02a, and CSTR03a thermophilic anaerobic... | place: Denmark: Kgs. Lyngby | collected 2014-05-21 | reverse complement strand
AATATTAGAAATAACCGATAAAGTAGTAATATGCGTTAACTTAATGGATGAAGCAAGAAAAAAAGGTATTAAAATTGATATTGGCAAATTAGAACAATTATTAGGCGTACCAATAGTCGGTACTGTTGCCCGTTCAGGTTTTGGTATAAAAGAATTAATGGAAAAAATAAGTCAAGTTTGTGTTAAAAAAAATAACAAATCTTTTAATACTGAGTACCCGACTATATTAAAAGAAGTTATCAAAAAAATTATGCCACTTTTAGAAAATAAAAAAACTGGTTTAAATATTGAATGGATAGCTCTTAGATTATTAGAAAATAACAATAGTTTGATTAAAGCATTTAATAAATATTTAGGGTATGACTTGTTGGAGGATAAAATTTTATTAGCAGCAATTAAACAGGCAAAATATTATTTGCATATCAATGGATTACATCAAGATGAGATAAGTGATGTTGTTGTTTGCACTATTTTTTCAAGAAGTGAAGCAATATGTCAAGAAGTAATAGAATTTGCTAAAAATGATCATACTAAAAAGGATAAAATAATCGACAAAATTGTAACTAATAAGAGAACAGGCATCCCAATAATGGTAATTTTATTAATAAGTGTTCTATGGATCACAATTGTTGGTTCTAGTTTTCCATCAAACATTTTATTTGACTTATTATTTTGGTTTGAAGGAAAATTGTTGATGTTCTTAAAAATTTTATCTTTCCCAGATTGGATTACTAATCCTTTAGTATTTGGTGTTTATAGAGTATTATCGTGGGTTGTTGCAGTAATGTTGCCACCTATGGCTATTTTTTTTCCTTTGTTTACATTATTAGAAGATTGTGGGTATTTGCCTAGAATAGCTTTTAATTTAGATAATATTTTTCGCAAGTGTTCAACTTGCGGGAAACAAGCCTTAACTATGTGTATGAGTTTTGGTTGTAATGTTGTTGGAATCGCCGGCACAAGAATAATAAACTCACCACGAGAACGAATGGTTGCGATTCTTACAAATAATTTTATTCCATGTAATGGTCGATTTCCTACTATTATAGCCATTATTGCTATGTTCTTTATTGGGTTTGAAAGCAACACATATAATAGCGTTGTTAGTACGCTATTATTGTTTTTAGTAATAATGTTAGGAATATTAATGGTATTTATTACCTCTAAAATACTATCTAAAACAATATTAAAAGGAATTCCATCTCTTTTTGCATTGGAATTGCCGCCGTATCGACGACCTCAGGTAATAAAGGTTATAGCAAGATCAATAATTAATCGCACATTAGTAGTGTTAGGCCGGGCAATAGCAATAGCCGCACCAGCTGGATTATTTATATGGATTTTAGCTAATATTGATATCAATGGTCTTAGTTTACTTAAACATTGTACCAGCTTTTTAGATCCTTTTGCGCAACTATTTGGGTTAGATGGAGTTATTCTAATGGCTTTTGTTTTAGGTTTTCCTGCAAACGAAATAGTAATTCCTATTATGGTAATGGCTTATATGATGGACGGAAAAATTGTTGAATTTGAGAGTTTAAACAGTTTAAAAGCATTGTTAGTAAATAATGGTTGGACTACGATGACTGCAGTTTCGGTATTGATTTTTACACTTATGCATTTTCCTTGTTCATCTACTTGTTTAAGTATAAAAAAAGAAACAGGAAGTTTAAAATGGACAATGGTTGCAATTTTCTTACCCACTCTATGTGGCTTACTTTTTTGCTTCATTATTACCCAAGTTGTTAATATTTTAGGAATTAGTTAACTTTACAAAGAACAAAGGAAAATATATAATATAAGAAGAGGTGCAAAATGAAATTAAATAAAATTAATATAAAAAAAATAACAGCATTAACTATGATAGGTATTGTCTTAGTTTCAACCCCTAATCAAATTTCCTTAGCTTCAGAAGTTGCAATAACTATGGAAGAGGAAACTGAAAACGAAAAGGAAACAATTTCATATTTTGAGCAAGCAATGGAAACAACCGACGAAATTATTGAAAAAAAAGACTACAAAAAGAAGATTAAAACGGCTTTTTACGATATATGTGACTTTATTTTTTATAACAAGGAAATTAATGATGTGACATTTGATGAATTAAGTGATAAAGGAAAACAAAAAGTATTAAATATACTGTTTGCCATTGATGAAAAAATTGAGAGTAACTTTAGTGATTATAAAACAATAATTAAATCTAGATATGAAAACATATCTACTGATATCAAGGATAAACTTAAAGCAGTCAATAAGAAAACTGATGAATTTTTAAGAGAAAAAATAGAAAATGATACTTATGAAAGTGTCAAGAAGGCAGGTAGTGAAATGATTGAATATGGAGAGAAAGCATTAAAAACAACTGGAAAAGCAGCAAAAAAAAGCTATAAAAAAGTTAAAAAACTAGTATCAAGCTGGTATAATAATAATCGAGACTAAAATTAGTCTTTTTTTTTGACATATGTCGCATTTTGTGTTATATTCTTATTAATTTAAACGGGGGTTTGTTAGGAGAAAAGGTCGTATGATAAATTTTATAGTATGCGATGATGACAAAAAGAGCCGGACAGAAGTCGAAAAAACAATAACTTCCTATATGATGAAAAATCAAATTCAGTACAAAACCCACTTTTTTGATGATTATAATGATGATTTTTTAAAAATAATCGATGCAAAGCTTTCTTTTAAGATTTATATTTTAGATATTGAAACGCCATCAAGATCGGGAATTGATGTCGCCAAGATGATAAGAAAGAAAGATATTCAAAGTATGATTATATTTTTGACGGGCCATGGGGAGTTAGGAGAGATTGTTTTAAAAAAAGATTTATTCTTTTTGGCATTCATTAATAAATTTGATAATTGTAAAGACAGATTAACAAAAGTAATAGATAAAGCCTTAAAGATGGCTGATCTTCAACAAGTATTGCGTTTTAAAAGTAATGGTGTGGTTTATTCGTTATCTTTAGATAATATATTATATATCTTTAGGGATACTTATGATAGAAAATGTATAATTAAAACAGATTATGCAGAATTTAAAGTAAACAAAGGTCTAAAAGATTTAAAAAAATTATTAAATAATGATTTCGTTCAATGCCATAGAGCTTGTCTTATTAATCTTAAGAGGGTCGCAACAATTGATCGAAGTAAAAAGGAGATTATATTTGATAATGGCAGTAAAACACATTTAATTTCAACAAAATATAGTAAGGAGTTAATCAATGTTTAAGCTTATTATTAGTTTTATAGGGGGAATTTTTTTAGTATTATTTTACATTTATATTTGGAGCTTTTTATTTAAGAAAAAAATTGAATTACATAAAATAAAAGCATCTATTTTAGTATTATCTATAACATTGCTTAGTATGATAAATAATCAATATTCTAATCCTTTTTTAAAAATTGTTATAGCGACTTTGTTATTAATAATGTTCAATCAGTTCCTTTATCGAACCACATTTAAAAAAAGTATAATAGCTGTTTTTATATCACAAATAATCACAATGATTTCCGAAATGATTGTAGTTTCGGCAATTACATTTTTTACTAAAACAGAATTAGAAAAAATATCTAATTTAGGGACAGAACAATTTTTGGTGACTATATTAATAATTGTTGTTGCTTTTTTGCTTTGTAGAATGAAGATTTTTGGTTTAATGTATAGTACTTTAAATAAAAAAACAGATGCAATTAAAAATAAAAACCTAATTGTATATTTTTCGTTAATGATCGTTTCAGCCAATGTTTTAACGTCGATTTCCTATTCTAAATTTGAGTCTTCTTCAATAATAATAACGAATACTATTCTTACAATTATATATATTGTAATTGTTTTAAAATTAGTAGCAGAGAAAAACAATTTAGAAAAAATATCGACAAAATACAATAATAGTTTATCTTGCCTAAAAGAATATGAGGAAATAATTGAGCGATATAAAATATTTAACCACGAAAACAAAAACCAACTACTAACTATTAGCTCAATGGTCGTAAACAAAGACAAAGATATTGCTAAATACATTTCTTCAATTGTTAAGGAAAAGATAACTTCTGATGAGGAAACTTTATATCAAACTTCCAAAATTCCTGAGGGCGGATTGCGAGCAATAATTTATGCCAAAATATGTACTATGGACAACTTAAAAATAAACCATAAGATTCATGTGTCAAAAGAAGTAAGAGCTGTTAACTTAATTGAATTAGATGATATGCTTGTACTTGATATTTGTAAAACAGTTGGTGTTTTTTTAGATAATGCCATTGATGCAGTTAATGATTTATCTAAAAAAAATGTGGTAATTGAGTTATTCGTATTGGATAAAAAATTATGTATAAGTATTACTAATAACTTTGAAGGAACAATTGAACTTGAGGATATTAATGATTCAGGATATACGACAAAAGGTAAGGGACGAGGGTTTGGGTTGCATTTAGTTAAGGAACTGTTGAAGAAAAATTCTAAATTAAGTAGTGAAACTGAAATAAATAATGATGGGTTTACCCAGACTTTGAAAATAAAAATGTAGATATATCTACATTTTTATTTTATTAAACTTTTTGGACATTCTGGTTCATCAACGTACCAAAAGAAACAGGCTACACTACCACCAAGAGCAGCTACAGATGCAATAAATGTTAAAAACCGTCCGAACACTAAAATTCCTCCTCTCTTATTCTTTTATAATTATTATAAGGAATTCCTAACAACTTATAAGACACAGGTGCAACCATAAGACATTGTAAAATAATTGAAAATAACAAACAATTCGATATAATTTGATTATTAATTATTAAAGCAATTATAGTATAAGATATTGCTATAAAGGTTGATAAGGTTCTATACATAATTCGCCTTTTTTTATTTACTATTGGCCTTTTTGGTGTGTCAGCTGGACTGTACTTAAAAACAATAATTATGCCAATTGCGCCAATAATAATTTTTATTTTGTTGGAAAGGTAAAATACTCCGCAAAGATAAGGAATTAACAAGAAAATGATAGTCGACGATAGCAGACAAACCCAACTTTTATTAGCGTGTAACCCAAAAGAAAAAGATCTGATAGTGCTGAAAAAAAGACAAAAAAATAAATATTCCTTTGTAATCCTAAGTATAATGGCTAAAGAGGTAATTAAAAAAAATTTACCAACCAAACAATAAATACCTGTTAATCCAAATCGCAGTTCAGCCATTTTTTCTTTACTGTAATTAGGATTTGATTTTCTAATGACTTGTAACCCCTTATTAATTAAATATTCTTTCACATACTACACCTACTATATAAACTTTATAATAACATAAATAACTATTCCTAACTGGATTTGGTTTATTAACTAAATATTTATGATTAAAATAAGTAAAAAAAGTAAAAAAAAGCAATAATTACTCTTTTAGTCAATTTAAATGATGTTTTAGACATCATTTTTAATATTAAATATATAATATGGCATATTTATATCTGATGCAATTATTGTCGAAATTTGAATGGTTAAAAACGTTGATAACTCTTATTCATCAAGGTATAGTTATATTGTAGACGTATTTACTAGAAGGGAGATTTAAATGACAGGAAAGGTGAAATGGTTCAATAATGAAAAGGGATTTGGTTTTATTGAATACAAAGATGGCGAAGATATTTTTGTTCACTACTCAGCTATCCTAACTGAAGGATTTAAGACTTTGGTTGAAGGCCAATATGTAGAATTTGACTTGGTAAAAACCGATAAGGGATTACAAGCTAAAAATGTTATTGAAACAAAAACAACACTGGTTTAGTGTTTTTTTGATTAAAAAAAGATAATATGTGTTATATGTACATATTATCTGATTTTCTTTTTAAATAAAGGTTTAAAAAGGGATAAAATGGTAATGTAATACTCTAAATATAATCCAATTGAAAGACCTAAGACTATTTCTTTATCAACAATTTTTATATAAATAATACCAATAGCAAATGAGAAAAGGGAAATCAAAAAAAAGTATACACGATTAGGATTTAATAATATTGTTAATAATAATTCGATTAAAATTGCTATTGCTCCTGCATAAAACAAAAGCGTAAAATTCATTATATAACTGATTGAACCAACTAACACCAAAAGCATAGTTAATATACTTATCATTCTATCACCTTATTATCTTTAGTATCATCTTTGCTAAAGTTAAATAATTTTTCCTTAGTATAAATTTTCACATCCTCTTTTTCTTCTTTAATTAAGTTTAAATTATCATCAATTTCTTCATTAATTAATAAACAAGCAATGAGATCCTTAGTATCCACGTTTATCACCTCTGTTATTTTTTATTATAGCATAGTTACTAGAAATTATTAATAATTAAACTAGTAATTAAATCTTTATAGTCAATTTTTTTACTTATTAACAGTTTTGGAAACATACTTATTTCAGTAAAACCGGGTAATGTATTTATTTCATTAATATACAATGTATCGTCTACTAAAAAGAAATCAATTCGGGCGAGATCTTTACATTCAAAGAAAGAAAAGATCTTATCAGCGTATTCTTTTAGTTTTTTTTCTATCTTTTTTGGTAAAATAGCAGGAATAATAATTTTAGAGTTACTATGATATTTCGCTTCATAATCATAATAATCTTTAGATGGGATTACTTCACCTATCTTTGATGGACTATTGGTTGTTGTTTTAGAGTATTCTAACTCCCTAACTCTTAAGTATTGTTCGATGACGATTTTTTTATCGTACTTAGCTGCCTGTTTTATCGCACTTTTCAATTCTTTATAATTACTAGCCTTATTTATACCGATTGATGAACCACTATTGCATGGTTTCACTATAACGGGAAAGAGAATATCTTTTAATTTATCTTTGTAATCAATTATTCTGTATGGCAGTTGTGGAATTTTTAAATAGTCAAATAAAATTTTACTAAATCCTTTATCCATACATAAGGCACTACTTAAACAATTGCTACCAACATATTTTATGCCAAACAAATCAAGAAACCCTTGTAATTTTCCATCCTCACCATTGTTGCCATGAGTTACAGGAAAAACAACATCAAAATTTTTCAAATATTGAGGAATATCGTTTATCTGATTATTTTTAACTATTGTTAACCAATTTTTATCTAACAAATTATAGTCTTTATCATAAATTTACCAGTTTCCTTCTTTTGAAATACCCACACAAGTTACTAAAAAACGTTTTTTATCGATATTCTGTAAAATGCTTTTAGCGGAAGCACACGAAACATCGTGTTCATTAGATTTCCCGCCAAACAAAATTAATACCTTTTTCATAAAACACCTCATAGTAATATATGCAGAAGTGAAAAATAGGTAATTATCCTGATTGTTAATAATTTGTATAAAAAAAAGACTATAATGCATAATAATAAGGAATAATTAATATTATTAGTAAACGGCTTGCATAAAATATTTTAGTATGATATATTAATTTTGGTTTAAACGTTAATAGTCCCCTTTTTGGAGTCTCAATTAAGTCTTAAATCAAATTCAAAAAAGGAGGACAAAAAATGTCAGATGAAACAATAGTTTGTAAAGACTGTGGTGAAGAATTTCTTTTTACTGTAAGAGATCAAGAATTCTACAAAGAACAAGGTTTTGCTAATAAACCTTTAAGATGTAAATCTTGCCGTGATAAGAAAAAAGCAGAAAGAAATAATAGACCTTACACAGAAAGAAGAACTTTCGAAACTAAAGAAAACGAATAAAACTCGCAAGAGTTTTTTTTGTGATATAATTTAGTAGGTGATAATATGAAAAAAAGTTTAAGAATATTTTTAATTTTAATTTGTTTTTTTGTATGTACTAGTTGCCAGAAGAATAATCAAGTAAAGTATATATTCTTATTTATTGGGGACGGAATGAGTTACAATCAAATTGAATTAACAGAGATTTATCAAAATGCATTATTAAAAAATGATTTTAATAATCAGTCAAAGTTAAGTTTTACTGATTTTCCAACGGTTGGAATAAAAAAAAGTTATAATAAAGATAATTATACCCCTGATTCAGCCTCTTCTGCTAGTGTTTTATCATCTGGCCATTTGGTTAGAAGCGGGGCTCTAAATAAAGATGCTGATACTATGGAAGAATATCAACCGATAACTTATTTGTTACAAAAACAGAGGGATATGAAAATAGGTATTGTAACCAATGTAGCTTTGAACCATGCTACTCCGGCAGCTTTTTATGCTAATAATGTTAGTCGTGATAATTATCATCAAATTGCAAAGGATTTAATAAAAAGTGATTTTGATTTTTTTGCAGGTGCCAGATTTTTGACTGATTCAAATTTTACAAATGAACAGATGTATAAGCTTGCAAAGGAAGCTAAATATCAAGTTATTACCGACAATATGGAAACAGGTCATGTAAAAAACAAATTGATAATTGTAAATAAAGAAGGATTTCCTTATGGAATTGACAAAGAAGGGGAACCAAAACTTGCTGATTATGTCAAAATGGGAATAAATAACTTAGACCAAAAAAACGGATTTTTTATGGTAGTAGAGTCGGGTAAAATTGATTATGCTGGCCATAACAATGATGCTAAAGGTGTCATTTCTGAAGTTAATGAGTTAAATGACAGTGTTTTGATAGCTTTAGATTTTTATGAAAAGAATCCTGAATCTACATTAATTATTGTAACTGGTGATCATGAAACAGGAGGCCTTGTTTTAGGAGGCAATTATGGTAATGATTACAATTATTTATTAAATCAAAAATATAGTAAAGATTTTTTGACCACTTATATAAATAATGTTATTGCAAATAGATATAGTTTTGAAGAATTATTGGTTTTTTTAAGTGATAATTATGGACTATCGGTAGATGATTACAATAAGATAATTATAGATAACGCTACTCTAAAAGAATTTAAAAGCCTATATGATGATATGATGGGAACTAAAAATAGTGATAAAATAGTTGATAAGGTTATATATGTGATAAATCAATCATCGGATATAGTTTGGACAACTAATAACCATACAGCTAGCAGTGTGCCAGTTTATGTAAAGGGTGATAAAGGTTTATTTAGTGGTGTTTATGATAGTGTTGGGTTTAATCAAAGACTAAAACAAATCTTAAAGATAAAATAAAAAAATACTTGGAACCAAGTATTAAATTTTATTAGCGAGATAATAATTGCGTAATTCTTTAAATCTTTGATAATGAATTATTTCTCTTTGTCTTAAAAAAGAAAGTGGTGCCAAAGCATCAGGATCATTAGTCAAATCCATTAAATGTTCATAGGTGGCTCTAGCTCTTTGTTCAGCGGCCATATCACTTTCAAGATCAGCAATATAATCACCACTAGACTCTATGTAAGCTGATGTGAATGGAACACCGTTGGCATCTTCAAAAAATAAAGCATGATCGTGTTGGGCAAAGTGGCCTCCCCATCCTGCTTCTTTCATTTCTTCGACAGTAGCATTTTGGGTTAGCTGATAAATCATGGCAGAAATCATTTCTAAGTGGGCTAATTCTTCAGTAGCGATATCAGTTAACAAAGCTTTTCCCTTATCGTCGGGCATCGTATATCTTTGGGTAAGATATCTAAGGGCTGCTGTTAATTCTGAATCAGGACCACCATATTGGGCTGATAAGCATTTAGCCATTTTTACATCAGTTTTTTTAATATTTACTGGAAATTGTAATTTTTTTTCATATTTCCACACGTTGTTTCTCCTTTCATTTATTTTCCCATGGCCAAGGACCTTCTATCCATTTCCAAGGAAAAGTGTTAGTGGCGTTACTACCAAGAGATAATGGTCCATATATTTGTTGGTACTCTTCAGATAATTTATTATGTTCAATTCGATATTGGTTATATAAAGTCAACATATCACGGTCATCGGGATAAATATCTAAATATAGGGCAATATCGATCACGGCAAAACCAAGTGCATTCAAAGAAGTTAAAGCGTTTGCCTGTTCGTTTAAAGGTTTAATTTCGAATGGTTTATTTTTATAAGGGTTATATAGATTTGGGAACATGTTTCCCTTGATAAAACCGGTATAGGGATCATGTAGTTTTTTAGCATTAGCGTCTTCAGTATAAGTTGGATGGTTATACTGATTATTGAAGTAATTATAATAGTCTTTTGTTATAGGATAATTGTTCATAATACCTCCTTCAATTGTAGTTTATGAAATGAGGGTATTAGTGTATAGGTTAATGACTAAATTAAGAAATTAGTATAAAAATATAAAAGGACTTGTCAAAAATAAGAATAAATGATAAAATGTAACATGTCTATGACATTTATATGGCGAATATGGTGAAGTGGTTAACACATCGGATTGTGGTTCCGACATGCGTGGGTTCGATCCCCACTATTCGCCCCATTAAGAGAGTAATTGAACCTTCCAATAGGATGGTTCAATTTTTTTAAAAATGTTATATAATTAGTGTGAGGTGATAAATATGGATAATTTAAATATTGAAATAAGACTAATGAATAAAGATGACATTGATTTTGTTATTTATGCAAACAAAGAAGCTCATGAAGCATCTAATCAAACGAGTGAAATTATTCAATTTGGAGAGCGATTAGTAAATGATATATTATCAGATAATCCGAAAGCTTATGTGGTTGTGGCACTAGATGGTAACAATTCTATTGGAATGGCATTGTATTCAACAATTTACTTTGCTGATGAGGGCCAAATAATGTGGCTATCAAATATTTTTGTAAAAGAGGATTATAGAAATAAGAAAGTTGCAAAAATGATAATAGAACATTTAAAAGGTATATGTAAAGAAAAAGGTTATTATGCAATTTGCGGAGCAGTAGAAAATGATAATGAACAATCTAAAGCATTTTTTAATAGTTTAAATAGTCGCTGGTTAAATAATTTTAAAATGGTTGTGATAAAGTAAAATATAAAAAAGAAAAACGTTTTGTGCCTATTGGAAGATTGCCCCATTATTATGTAAAACTAGAACACTCTATTAAATGAGTGTTCTTTTTCTATGTAATAATGATAAGGCAAATTATGCATTACAATTTATCGTTTCCTTTTTTATTTGATTCTTTAATAAGATAACAACATAATCATTGATAATATAACAAAATAGTGCTATAATAAACGAAAATTTAAATTATATGGAGAAAATTATGTGTGATTATAACTCAATTGGTATTTGTATTAAAGTAGCTAAGGCTTCAACTAACTTTGAAATAAACAATAGTAATTTAAAGAAAGCATATTTAAATAAAAATATTGTTCTTTATAATGGTATTGTAAAAATTGTAGAAGGATATTGTGGCTCATTTGGAACAGGTTATCCTTTTTATGCTTTAAAAGATAATTTTGAAGGGCAATTACCAGTTATTAATGAACAAATTAGATATAACGATGAATTGATTAGTGCTGTCTCAAAAAGTCAGCATAAGTCATGGCCTTGCGCAAATTGTTTACAAAATGAAGGTAAAACAATGCCGGACTTAAAACAAGTATGTAAAATATGTAAAAATGTAGATGATGAGTTAAAACCAAGAAAAGTAATAAATAGACTTCCGGATATTGATATGTGGATGGTGTGCGATACTAGTTGCATAACCGAAGCAAAAGAAAGATTAATAACATTATTTGAAAAAAATGGTATGAAACCTTCTGATATAAATCCTATTGAAACTTTTGATGACATCTTTTCAATAATAGATAGTATCACGAGAGGTCAAATGCCAGATATTAATTTACCAATAGATTCCCATATTATTAGTTACGAAGAATTATATTCATTAATTGAAAAAGTTCCATATACTATAAAAAAGGCTTCGGACAATCATGAAATACCTTATTTAGCCATTCATCCAATTTCATATCGAAAAAAATGGCAATATGATGATGTACCATATAATTTTATTCATGATTATTTATCGAGTTTAACAGAATTTGAATTTAAAAAAGAATTAAAAGAAATATTAATTCAAACAAGAAAAGAGTTAGTATCAATGTATACAACTGAACAATTATATAATTATTTAATTTTATGTGGTCCTTCATCTGTTTATAGGAGACATGAAACCAAAGAATTAAAGAAAGTATTTGAAGAAAGGACAGACACATGGAGAAGAAAATAGATTTACATATTCATACGACATGTTCAGACGGTTCTTTATCCCCTAAAGAAGTTATTGACAAATCACTTCAAAATGGGGTAAGTATTATATCAATAACTGATCATGATACAATTGACGCCTACAATAAAGATTTATATGAGTATGCTAAAGAAAAAGATATTAAAATTATTAGTGGTGTGGAAATATCTACAAAGTCTAAAAAATGTGGTATTCATGTTTTGGGATATAATTTTGACATAAATAATCAAGAATTTAAAGATAATCTTTTTTTGCAGAGAAATGCAAGACATGATTATTTATGCGATGTAGCATCGAAATTAAAAGAATTAGGTTATATATTAAATGTAGAGCAATTAAATAAAATAGATGCGGTTACAAAAGCACATATATCTTTAGATATAGTTAATAACGCTGAAAATGCTGAATTATTATTAAAAACATTCGGAAAAATTCCTGATATGGGAGAATTTATTGAAACTATAATGAATGAAGGATGTCCAGCATATACAGAAAAACGTTCTATTACACCAAAACAAGCAGCAGAAATGATAAGAAAAGCAGGCGGCAAAGTTGTATTAGCGCATCCTGTAGCTTATATATATGAAGATAAATTAAATTCTGATGATATATTAGAAATTATTTGGGAAATGAATCCCGATGGTATTGAATCGTATTACTTATATGTCAATCGTGAAAATAAAGAAATAAATGATATAGCTATGTGGTGTGAATTTGCCCAAACAAATAGTTTATTTCAAACAATAGGATCTGATTTTCATACAAGTGATGGTTTAAGACCAGAAATAGGATTGGATTATAATAAATTTACTTTAACGGAAGTTGAAATAGATCAAATAATTGAAGACTTAACTTCATGTTAGAAAAAAAATAAAGAAGTTGTATTAATTAGTGACTTGAATTATAAATAGCGAGTTTTGATCTAGTTTGTGGAATTGGGAAATTTTTACTAATAGTGTATAATTAAATTAGTAAAACAGTATTATATTGCTATGTACTAGATAAGTCTAGTTTTGTTTAAAAGTTGGGTTTTGATATTGCATAGCAGTCGCCCCAGTAAAGAAATATAGCGAATTCCAATAAGGAGTTCGTTTTTTAGCTTAAAATGATATATAATTAATGTAGAGGTGATTTTATGGGCAAAGATTTATCTGAAATGACACTAGAAGAACTTTGGGAATTGTTTCCTATAATTTTACGAGAACATAATCCTATGTATAAAGATTGGTATATAGAGGAAAAAGGAAACATTGAAAAAATAGTGGGGATAAATAAAATTGTTCGAATTAATCATATCGGAAGCAGTGCAGTTGAGGGGCTTATATCAAAGCCAACGGTTGATATTCTGTTGGAAATTAATCGTGAATGCGATACTAATGATTTAATAGAAAAATTGAAAAGTGTTGGTTGGTATCTTATGTCATTACAAAAGGGGAAGGATTTAAAAATAGCATTTTGTAAAGGATATACACCAAACGGTTTTGCAGATAAAGTATTTCATCTTCATGTAAGGCATTTAGGAGATTGGGATGAATTATATTTTCGAGATTATCTTATTAAGTATGAAAACGTTGCAAAAGAATATGGAAAATTAAAACTGAATTTGAAAGAAAAATATGAACATGATAGAGATGGATATACTAAAGCAAAATCAGAATTTATAAAAAAGTGGACAAAAGCAGCAAAGGAAGAATTTAAAAACAAATATTTACCATAAAATGTTTTGCCCCTACCTAAATATTTCCCATTAGAAAATCAGCTGATATTTTATTTACCGAAGTTACCATCCCATCATTAGGTGTCGGATACGAATTGGGTTTAGCTGATTCATTGAATAAAAACATCGATGAAATATTAAATGATTTAGAAAAAATTCTTATGTAATCATGATAAAATATTAATATATTGGATTGTGGTAGGCCAAATAGCATATTTTATAGAGCAAAGTATCTTAACTAATATTTATAATTAAAGTAAAAAAAAAGATGATAAAACCCTAAAATTTTGAGATTTAACTACTTAATTTTAAGTGGTTTTTTCTTTGTTTTAAAACCTTTTGTAGTTTTTTTTACTATTTAGAATAAAATTAATATGGGTGATAATCATGATTAATATAATTATATTATGTATTGCAAGTATGTTAAATTATATAAGCAAAGAAATGGTATATCCGATTTTGCCTTTATATTTGACTGCAACACTGGGGATCACCCCCGCTATTGTTGGTTTGATGGAAGGAATATCAAAAAGTTTAGCTAGTATCATAAAATTTTATAGCGGGTATTTTTCAGATAAAAAAAACCGACGTAAAGGATTTATCATAATTGGTTTTTTTTGGTCCTTACTGCACAAATTTTTTTTATTTTTTTCAAATGGATGGTTATGGGTTTTATTTGCTAAAATAGTTGAAAGATTTGGTAAGGCTATTTACATAGCGCCTAAAGATGCCATGATTGGAGAGAGTGGTTTAAAAAATGGTAGAGCTTTTGGGTTACAAAGAACCTTTGATAAATTAGGTGCGGTTATTGGTATAGTAATTTCTTATTTGTTGGTTACCAAATATTTCGAAATCAATTATAGAAAAGTTTTCCTATTATCAATCATACCAGTGGGTATTGGTATTTTTCTTTTGTCTTTTTTAAAATCAAGTGAGGACAGAAAGAAAAGAGATATTGATTTTAAAAGATTTGATAAAAAAATTAAGTTTTTTTTCGTAATAGTTTTTATATCGTCACTAGGAAACTCAAGTAAATCATTTTTACTATTAAAAGCAGCTGACAATGGGTTTTCTTCTCCTAATATTATTATTCTATATTTAATAGCTAATATAGTGACTTGTTTTTGTGCATATCCAATCGGGAAAATATGTGATAAAGTATCCAAAAAAAACATTATTTTTATATCATATTTATTATTCAGTTTAATTTATTCAATCTTAGGAATAACTCAGAATCATTTTATTACTATTTTATTATTTATTTTATATGGATTATATATATCATTAATTAGTGTTAGTGCAAAGACCTTCATAGTTTCTAACGTTCCAAATGATATGATTGCGACATCATTAGGAATAAATGAATGTTTAATTGGGCTATCATCATTGCCTGCAACAATAATAGCAGGATCTTTATGGTCTTTCTTTGGGCCAAATGCGCCTTTTTATTTTAGTTCAGTTATAGCTTTAATTGCAGCTTTACTAGTGATAATCTACATAAGGGAATAAATTATTAGCAATTATTTAATTATTTGAAAAAACAACATTACGATAATAAACGAAATAATCATTAAAGTATCATTGTCAAAAAGATCCTTTTCTTTGCTATATTGAAATAAAACTAATCTAATAACAAATAATAACAGTATAGGCATTAAAAAAGAAGTGCCCTTTTCCTTAATAACTTTGTTAAAAATTATTGTATTACTAAGAAGTGCAAGTAATATATATTCGGATTTCATGTCTTCACCTAACTTGTTATATATTATTCTTATTCCTATAATTAGTTATATTTCAATAATTAAAAAGGATGTCATTGAAAAGTTAATAATCTAAACAAAAATTGGCATAAAATAATAGTAAAAACAAAGAACCTTAATATTGGGTTCTCGTTTTTTTTAAATACTCTTCAAGGGCTGGCAATCCATATTCTTTATTATAATAATTTGGAAATTCATTTAAATGCGCAAGTGCTATTTTCATTGTTAATATTAAACTATTATTGGTTACATTTGTCTGGGGATTAATTTTACCGTGTTCTAACTCGGTATTTACCCCTGTTATTAAATCTTCTATTGTAAACTTATCAAAATTAATATCTAACATTTTAGATGCATTTAATATATCTTCTTTACTATACATGTTTATACCTCCTATTTATAATATGTTTTAATATTATATTTGTAATGTATATTAGTTTAAACACTTAGCATTAGTTATATTTAGAGATTCTGTATTAAAAAAAGATAGACTATTAAATAAGTGTCTATCTTTTTTGTAAAATACATTTTTTAGAATTATTGTACTCATTTTTATACCAATCTGCAAATAATTTTGTTGCTGATGTGCGATTATCATTTCTAATTTTTCGCTCTTCATCCGACATTTCAGCTAATGTTTTTTCATAATTATTTGGAATAAATACATACCATAAATTTGATTTAGCCTTCTTTGTTTGATTACCTCGTAATTCAAATGCTAGCTTTCCTTTGCTTACACCATAAAAAGTATAAAAACTAACACCATCATAAAAGGTTAAACAATCTACAAAATGACAAGAGCGATTTTTAACATTCTGCATGGTCTTAAGTAACTCACCGATATTTGAACTAATGCCACTTCTTTTTACAAAAGCTCCAGGGTAACCAGGATTATTAGGATAGTCATCAATATAAAAGCCGGAATCGGCAACAAAGCAAGGTTTTCCTAATATTTTATACGCTTCTAATACTTTTGCTTTTGATATAAATTCAATGTCGTTGATATCTGGTTCAGAAAGATCATATTCAAAAAA
>LFRM01107686.1_pt1 | contig 16634 bp, 16 predicted proteins | sample 618341 | NCBI WGS metagenome assembly LFRM01 (sample SAMN03654438, study PRJNA283298) | anaerobic digester metagenome | isolation source: pool of bioreactors CSTR01a, CSTR02a, and CSTR03a thermophilic anaerobic... | place: Denmark: Kgs. Lyngby | collected 2014-05-21 | reverse complement strand
ACCTCATACTTGGCGGCGATCTGGTTGACTGTCTCTACTTCTGATAAAATCTCCAGGACAATCTTGGTCTTGAATTCTGGCGTGTAATTGTTCCTTGTTCTCATGTTGCTAGTATAACTTAGATTTTTGTTTTTTTGTCTCACCCTATGGGAGCATTATACCGGACGTTTGTTTTATCTAATCCGGTAATCCGGATTGATTACAGCTAAACCCTTACAATGAAGTTTTACACCTCGGTGTAAAATTACGTTGTAAGGAGGTCATATTATGACCCAATATCGTGAGATCCTGCGACTATACAGTCACGGGATTAATGAAAGCGGTATAGCAGCCAGTAGTGGGGGTTCCCGCAAAACAGTAACCAAGGTACTTGATCGGACAAAAGAACTCCAAGTTACATGACCGCTAAACCAAGACATGACCGATGGAGAATTGGAAAAGCTGCTTTCCTCAAAAAAGCTTCATCATCCGCACACCGTCATTCAGATCTGGAGTATATCCATAAAGAGCTGGCCAAAAACGGTCTAACTCTCAAGCTATTGTGGAGCGAATATTGTGAGCAATCTAGGCTTAGCAATGAACTGCCTCTAATGTACTCACAGTTTTACTATCACTATCAAAAGTATGCCGAGACACAAAGAGCAACCATGCATATGAAAAGAAAGCCCGGTGAGCAAATCGAGGTAGATTGGGCAGGCCAGACTGCTTCTATTGTTGATCGTGATACCAGAGAGATCATACCCGTTTATGTATTTGTCGCAGCCCTGTCCTCCAGTCAATATGCTTATGTAGAAGCATTTACATCGCAGAATCAGGAAAGCTAGATTAATGCTCATGTGAACATGTACCGCTTTTTTGGAGGAGTTACCAGAATCCTGGTACCTGATAACTTAAAAACCGGTGTAGAAAAAGCTTCGTGGTATAATCCCGTAATCAACCACGTCTACCATGAGATGGCGGAACATTACGATACAGCGGTAATTCCAGCCCGGGTACGCAAACCAAAGGACAAGCACAATGTGGAAGGAACAGTAGGTATCAAATCTACATGGAATATTGGCGCTTTGCGTAATGAAAAATTCTTCAGCCTCCGGGAGTTGAATAAAGCAATTAAAGAGAAACTTGAGGCTTTCAATCAAAAGCCATTCCAAAAGAAAGAAGGTAGCAGATACAGCATCTTTATTGAAGAAAAGAAACCTTTTCTCATGCCGTTGCCCGCTACCCCGTATGAACTGGCCACCTGAAAAACAGCCACTGTTCAGTTCAATTATCATATATCTTTGGATAAAATGCACTACTCTGTTCCGTATGAATATATCAAACACAAAGTAGATGTCAGGGTAACACGCAATATTGTTGAAGTTTTTATCAAAACCATCGTATCTGCTCCCGTCCCAGGCTTTATGGGTGCCCCGGTCAATACAGTAACGTTGAGGCCTATATGCCGGAAGAGCACCAATACTATATACAGTGGAATGCAGAGCGATTTATCTCCTGGGCTCAAAAAATTGGTTCCAATACAGAAACAACAAGAAGGGTCATACTTGCTTCCCATAAGCAACTACAGTGCCAGAAGAAAACTGGACAAATCTCAAATTAATCGTCTGGCAACAGGGGAGTATATTGCTGACAAACATAACATTATTATCATGGGAGCTTCCGGAGCAGGAAAGTCTTACTTGGCTTGTGCTTTCGGCATGGAGGCTTGTAAGCAATATTGTACAGTCAAATATGTGCGTTTAACCGAGCTGACGACAGACTTAGCCGTTGCTCGGGGCGAAGGCGTTTTCAAAAAGGTTTTGAGCCAATATCGTAAAGTAAATCTGCTGATACTTGATGAATGGATGCTGGTTTCCCTTACAGAGACCGAAGCAAGGGATCTTCTTGAAATTATCCATGCACGGCATAAGAAAGCATCCACTATTTTTTGTTCTCAATTTTCTCCTGCCGGGTGGTATGCAAAGATTGGGGAAGCAACTCTGGCAGATGCAATCTAGACAGAATTGTTCATGATGCTTATACCATAGAAATACACAGTGACGGATCAGACTTATCTATGCGAAAAGTATATGGGATCAAAAGTAAGAGTGTCTAATTATTATTGGAACGTACAACCGGAATGGTTGTAGCATTTTTCCGGACGGGCTGTAACCGACCGTCCGGAACGTTTTTTTAATCGGTCTATCCATCAGATTTGCTAAAACAAAATTTCTTATCTTAAGTCACACTAACTTACTTATCTTGGTTAGCCTATTATCCAATTCTTAAATCGTTTTACTTTGATGCTAAGTAACACACAGTGTCCCAAACATATCTGTCCCAAAATGGGACTATTAAGGAACAAAAAGATCATCCTTTTCCATTTTACCGATAACAAACATTATACATTTTCAGATGAATAGGCATTTTTGAACAATAAAACAGTGGCTGACTTTACTTGGCATGTTCTTTGCTAGATATAGTGGGTGAGATTTAGTAAAGGGGTGATGTAAGAAATGGAGATAAAAACAATCAAAGATATTGATATAGGTGACAGTGCCTCATTTATTAAAACCATCACTGAACACGATGTATATAGTTTTGCCGGTATTACAGGCGATATGAATCCAATTCACATTAACCAGGAATACGCAAAAAAAACAATTTTTAAGGACAGAATTGCTCACGGGATATTGTCCCTCGGTCTTATTTCGAATGTCCTTGGAAATAAACTGCCAGGTCCGGGCAGTATATATGCGGCGCAAAGCTGTCAGTTTACGAAACCAGTTTTTATTGGTGACACGATTATAGCTGCTGTGGAGGTGACCAAAAAGAATGAGTTAAAAAATAGGGTGTGGCTCAAAACATATTGTATTAATCAGAGAGGTGAGGTGGTTTTGGAGGGCGAAGCCCAAATGTTGCCAGGGAAGGAGAGAGCTAAAGATGGGATATGAATACAGTACGATAACCTGTAGTTTGGAAAACCAGATTATGTTGATTACATTAAACCGTCCCCAAGTCATGAATGCGTTAAATGAGGTTGTATTTGCAGAACTCGAAGATGTTTTCACTAAGATGCGAGATGATAAAGATATTAAAGTAGTGGTTATTACTGGTGCAGGAGAGAAAGCTTTTGCTGCTGGCACAGACATTAATAATATGGCGAGCTTTTCGCTGGTTGAGGCTAGAGAATTTGCGGGAAAGGTTGTATATGGAGCTCAACAGGCAATAGCTAATTATCCTCGGCCCGTAATTGCAGCTATTAATGGTTATTGTTTTGGCGGTGGTTGTGAAGTAGCAATGTGTTGCGATATTCGCGTAGCTTCAGAAAAGGCAAGGTTCGGACAACTAGAAATCAACGTTGGCATTATTCCCGGTGGTGGTGGGACTCAGCGTTTACAGAGGTTGATTGGTATTGGTCGTACTAAAGAAATGATATATACCGGTATGATTATTGACGGTAAAAGAGCATATGAGATCGGTATGGTTAACCATGTAGTGCCCCATGACCAAGTTCTACCAAAGTCAATGGAAATTGCTCAGACCATTAAAGAAAAGTCCGGTTTTATTTTAGAACTAGCCAAATCTGCTATAGATAAAGGCGCTGATTTGGATTTGGAGAACGGGCTGAAAACAGAAATAGAGTTGTTTGCTGAGTGTTTTGCTACACCTGATCAAAAGGAAGGAATGAAAGCATTTATAGAAAAACGTAAAGCTGATTTTATTCTTTAAAGCAGAGTCGTCTATGACAAGGCAAGTCGGATGTAGCAAATATAAAAATAAGAAAAAGAAAGGTGGTTTACAGATGGAAGTAAAAAGTATAGCAGTTGTTGGTGCGGGAGTAATGGGCCAGGGCGTCGCCCAGGTAAGTGCTGTAGCAGGCTATACTGTTTTTCTGAACGATATTAGTGATGACGTGCTTGAAAAGGCAATGGCGGCAATTAAAAAGAACCTGGGTAAGATGGTCGAGAAAAGAAAAATTACCGAGGATGACATGAATAATGCAATTGCAAAGATTGCAGCATCAACCAAACTGGAGGACTCAGTAAAAGAAGCTGATCTAGTTGTCGAATGTGTATTTGAAAACCTTGAATTAAAGCAAAAAATATTTAAAGATTTGGAGAGGTTTTGTAAACCTGAAGCAATTTTGGGCAGTAATACTTCAGCCATACCTATCACAGAAATCGCTAGTGTAACCAATCGGGGGGATAAAGTTATTGGAATACATTTTATGAATCCAGTGCCACTTATGAAGGGTGTAGAAATTATCCGAGGACAGCTCACATCGGAAGAAACCATGGAGGCAACCTTGGAATACATCAGAAGGATTAACAAGGAACCAGCAATAGCAGTGGACTATGCAGGTTTTATCGTCAGCAGGCTGTTGGACGTTCTAATGAATGAGGCAGTCAAATTAGTAGAGGAAGGAAATTCCCCCGAAGAGATTGACAAAGCTATGAGACTATGCGCCGGGCATCCTATGGGCCCTTTGACTCTGTTGGATCTGGTAGGAGCCGAAATAGCTATGCATGGAATGGAAACTATGGAACGCGACTTTGGGGATCGGTATAAACCACATCCATTGCTCAAGAAGAGAGTTCTGGCAGGTCTTTTGGGCCGTAAAACCGGCAAAGGTTTTTATAATTACGAATAATGTGAGGTGCTTGATATGCGGTCCAATAAGGAATTATTTGATTTAACCGGGCAAGTAGCAATTGTAACTGGAGGAGCAGCAGGTATAGGTGTGCAAATGGCCTGTGCTTTGGGAGAGGCTGGCGCCGATCTGGTTATAGCTGCCAGGAAATTAGATCGTTGTAAAGAAGCGGCAGCAAAAATGGAAGATGAGCTGGGGGTTAAAGTTTTACCTGCCAGACTTGATGTGAGTAAACCAGAAGAAATCGATGAATTTTATGATGTTGTAATGAAAGAATATGGCCGGGTAGACATTTTGGTTAATAATTCAGGTGCTACCTGGGGGGCACCATCCTTGGAATATCCTATGGATGGTTGGAAGAAGGTAATAGATACAAATCTTACCGGTTCTTGGTTAATGGCTCAAAAGGCCGGACAAATAATGGCCAAACAGAAGTATGGAAGGATAATAAATCTTGCTTCACTAGCTGCATTTGTTGGTGCACCGACAAAGATAATGGATGCGGTAGCATATCAGGCTAGTAAAGCTGCTATAGCAGGCTTAACTAGAGATCTGGCTGTAAAATGGGCTGAATACAATATTACCGTAAATGCATTAGCACCGGGATGGTTCCCCACAAAAATGACTGCTGGAACAATCGATAAAAGTGAAGAATTCATGCTTGATTATATACCTATGCGCCGTTTTGGCAGTGATGATGAATTAAAAGCAGCAACCTTATTTTTGGCTTCCCCTGGTGCCAGTTATTGTACAGGCGTTATTTTGAGCGTTGATGGCGGGTGGGTAGCACAGTAATTAATCACAAAACAAAGGGGGTTTTCTTATGAGTTTTCAGAAAAGTAAAGACGACATAGTGTGTATCAGTGCGGCAAGAACTCCTTTCGGACGCTTTGGTGGTTCAATGCGGAACATCGATATTTACGATTTAGGCGCCATCGCGATGAAAAATGCCATGGAAAGAATCAATCTCGATCCTAAGCAAATCGATGAGGTGTGGTGGGGAAATGGTGATACCACCAACTGTAAAGATCCCTACACTCCCGTAGTGGCGCGCCAGACTATGCTTAAAGCCGGAATCTCGCCGGAAACACCGTCAATAGCATTTGATCAGGCATGTATATCAGCAATGGCAACGGTAAAATATGGAGCCAGAAGTATAAAACTGGGTGAAGCAAAGATTGTTATGACTGGTGGTTCTACTAGTTTCAGTACCGTTCCTTTCCTGCTAAGGGGAATCAGATGGGAAGGTAAAAGACACAGTTCCTTTATGGTAGAAGACCCGATAATACCATTGGGCTACAAAGACTATGCACCGGTAGCAGTTGATTCAGGAAATGTTGCCATCGAATATGGTGTATCCAGAGAAGAACAGGACGAGTTTGCCTATGCCAGTCATAAAAAGTATGGAGCAGCTTGGGAAAGAGGCTTTTTCAAGCATGAAATGGTTCCATATGAGTTAGTTCAAAAAGACAAGAAAGGCAATGTGGTTGCTACAAAGGTATTGGATATCGATGAGCAATATCGTCCGGATATTACTCTTGAAGGTTTATCTAAATTAAAACCTATTTTCGGTAATCCCACCTGTACCGCAGGCAATGCACCGGGTATGAATGACGGAGCGACTGCTCAAATATTTACGACTAGAGAAAACGCTGAAGTCAATGGCTGGGATATTGTTTATACACTAGTAGCCATTTCTTCTATCGCACTACAGCCTAGAATTATGCCAGTTTCACCGGCATTCGCCATTAAAAAATGCCTCGATGAGACCGGGTTATCTATTGATGATATGAAATTCATTGAAATAAATGAAGCCTTTGCTTGTGTTCCACTGGTCTCCTGCAAACTCCTCGCTAACGAAAGATGGTTAAGCAGCAGTTATGAAGACATGGTTAAAGAAGCATCAGCTAAGCCAATTCTTGATTATAACGAGTCAAAGTATGAAGCTTTGAAGAAAAAGCTAAATGTTAACGGAAGTGCAATTGCTACCGGACATCCTAACACCGCTAGTGGAGCCCGTATAATGATGACTGCTGCTTATAATCTGAAGGAAAATGGCGGAGGATACGCGGCATGTGCTATATGTGGCGGATTAACCCAAGGTGCAGGTTCCATTATTTGGGTTGAATAAAGTTCTGAATAATCTCATGTACTGCAGGAAAATGCAAGTTTTCCTGCAGTACGAACTTAGATATTGGAATATACCTAGAAATGCTTATTTTCTAAACTAGATGAGGAGGTAAAGTGATGAAAATACTGGAAGGGTTAAAAGTGGTTGATCTAACTCGTGTATATGCAGGGCCATTTTGCACTCAAATTTTAGCTGACATGGGAGCGATAATCACAAAGGTCGAAGATATCGGCCCCAATACAAATGAAAGAAGCTGGCCGCCATTTGCAGAAGGAACTCAGGAGTCAACCTATTTTATGGGGTTAAATCGAGGTAAAAAAAGTATAGAATTGAATCTTAGAAAGGATGCCGCTAGAGAAATTTTCTATGCTCTGGTGAAAGATGCAGATGTGGTAATAGAAAACTTTGCTCCTGGGGTAGCAGATAAACTGGGGGTAGGATATGAGAAATGTAAAGAAATGAACCACGATATTATTTATGCTTCAATTTCATCTTTCGGTCAGTACGGACCGTATAGTGAGTTACCAGGATATGATGCATTAGCTCAGGCAATGGGAGGACTTATGAGTATCACAGGTTATCCCGAAATGCCACTCCGAGTCGGTTCGTCTATTGGTGATGTTATAGCAGGGCTGTATACGTGTATAGGTATTTTAGCAGCCTTAAAACACAGGGATGCAACTGGTGAAGGGCAATACATTGATGTAGCTTTAGTGGATTGCATTTTTACCTGTCTTGAAAATGCCGTGCCGGCATACACAATTACCGGTAGAGTCCCTAAAAGGCAAGGAAGCCGTCATCCAGATGGAGGGCCTTATGATGTTTATAAATGCAAGGACGGATTTGTTATAGTTGTAGCTTCCAATGAAAAATTATGGGGTAATTTGACCAGGGTGATGGGAGTGCCTGAAATGGCTGAAGATCCTAAATTTAATAGTAACGCAGCCAGATTAGAAAATATAGAAGAAATGACAGAGTTTATAAACAATTGGATGAAAGATTACACGGTGGATGAGGTAGTCAAGATGCTTCGCGAAGCTCGGGTCGCTGTCGCACCTATTTTAGAAGTTCCGCAAATTTGTGAGAGCGAGAATACTAAAACCAGAAATATGCTAGTTGAATATGAACATGCTACGGCTGGTAAGATTAAATTGGCTGGGAATCCAATTAAATTTAGCTCCTATGAGGCTATAGCTAAATTACCACCTCCTTTTAAGGGACAGCATACCAAGGAAATACTAACTGAACTCGGTTATAGTGAAACTGCGATAGAAGAAATGCTAAAAAATGAGATAATTGGGGATGGGTTTATTACTAGGGCAAAAAAGCTATCATCTTAGAGAACCAGTACTATCAGCATAGTGGCACAATACCAATTTTCAATTTTGAAAAGACATGAAAGTTGTAATCTAATTGATTTATGGGTTATGAGTGAAAAGGGTTAAGAGGAGGTGCAAACAAATGGCAACGAAATTTGCAAGCAGAAGGAATATAGATTTTTTGATCAACGAAGTATTTGATGTGGCCTCATTAAATCGATTTCCCTATTTTCAAGATCATGATAAAGATACTTTTAAGATGATTATTGATACTGCAATGAAAATAAGTGAAGAACTGATGTTTCCTTATTTTAAGGAGATGGATGAAAACCCCCCTTATTGGGAAAGAGGTAAAGTGCGTGTTCATAAGGCAATGGTGCCATTCCTTGAAGAAATGGGTCAGGGAGGATGGATCCAGGCAGAAAAACCTTATGATGTAGGAGGACAGCAGATACCACTTACCATTAAAGAAATTTGCTATTTTCTTTTTGGTGCTGCAAATTACTCTATGCATGTGTATCCAATGCTAACAGCAGGTGCAGCGAATCTGATTTATGAATTTGGTAACCAGGAAATGAAAGATATGTATCTAGAAAAAATGTATGCTGGTAAATGGCAGGGCACAATGGCACTCACCGAACCTGATGTCGGTAGTTCGTTGGGCGATATTGCAACTACAGCAGAGCCTACCGGCGAGGGATATTACAAGATAAAGGGCAAAAAGATCTTTATATCTGCGGCTAACAGTGATGTGGTTGAAAATGTTATTCATTTAATGCTGGCTAGAGTAAAGGACGCTCCTGCAGGAGTTCCAGGTATCTCATTATTTTTAGTGCCAGAGTACCGTATTAATGAGAACGGTGAATTAGAATACAATGATGTGGCTTGTGATGGAATAGAGCATAAGCTAGGTTACAGGGGCTCTCCTATTTGTGAGCTGACTATGGGTGGAAACAACGACTGCCGTGGATGGCTAGTAGGTCAAGAAGGTAAAGGCATAGCCCATATGTTCCAGATGATGAATGAAGAAAGAATCAACGTAGGGATTGGCGCAATCAGTAAAATATCTGGTGCATATTACGCTGCTTTAGAATATGCGGAACAGAGAAAACAGGGTAGAAAACCTGATGTAAAAGACCCTACAAGTCCGATGGTGGAATTGATTGAACATGCTGACATAAAGAGAATGCTGCTTTTCCAGAAAGCCATAATGGAAGGTTCGTTGGCTCTGGCAGTTCAGGTATCTATTTATCAGGATCTAATGAGTGTGGGAGAGAATGTAGAAAAAAATCAAATGCTAGTGGACTTTCTAATTCCTATTCTCAAAACATATCCATCTGAAATGGGTATTCTGGCTACCAGTGCAGCAATTCAGATTCATGGTGGCTACGGGTATTGTGGTGATTTTCCAGTAGAACAGTACTACAGAGACATTCGCATTGACCCGATCCATGAAGGAACGACCGGTATCCAAGCTCAAGATCTTCTGGGCCGCAAGGTAACTATGAGTAAAGGTAAGGCTTTCGAATTATATGTCAAGGAAGTTGAAGAGACCATTGCAGCAGCCAAAGCCTGTCCGGAATTGGGAAAACAGATACTTGAGCTAGAAAAAGCAGTTCAGTTGATGAAAGATGTAACTTCCGAGCTGTTAGCTAAGAAAGAAACAATCTCCCGGGAAGCATTTTTAGCTGACAGTGTACTTTACTTGGATTTCATGAGCTTGATTGCTGTTGCTTGGCAGTGGATTAAATTAATGCATACTGCAATTAATGCAATGAAAGGCGAAGTATCAGATCAGGATAAAGCTTTCTATCAGGGTAAAGTTTATGCTGGCCGATATTTCTTTGATTACGAACTGACCAAAATTTATAGCTTGGCAATCAGGCTGCGTTCTGATGATAAAGTTACTGTAGAAATGACAAGGGAGTATTTTGCATACTAAAAACCCCTGAAAAATGGGGGATGTAGAAGATCAAAAAAGGACTACACCCCCATATTTGCCGAATTTATAAGGTGACGAAACCAATAAACCAAACAAAAACGAGGAGGAAGTCACCTATGAATATTCGGCAAGGATGCGTTTTTTCCTTTGAGGATGCAATAAAAATGCAACCCCGGTCACGTTTAGAGATAATATTGGCCACCCTCGATTTTAAGGTAATTTTTTAAGCTCTTTCTAAAAATAATAATGACCAACATAAAGGGCCAAATGGATATTCTCTTGAGAGCAAACTTAATGCATTGATTGCCATGAGAGTTTATAACATGGACACTTTTACTGAACTGGTAGAGCGTCTTACCCAGGACCCGGTTCTTAGATATCAATGTGGTTTCGAAGTACTTGGCAAAGTGCCTAGCATAGCTACTTTTAGCCAGTTCTATTGCCGATTGACTGAATCGGGAGCATTGCATGAACTATTCAAGCAACAAGTACAACAAGCTGAAAGCATGGGGCTTCTTGATACCAGTTCCATTGCCATAGATGCTACCAAAATGGATGCCCATGAAAAATCAGTGCCGAGCAAAAAAATCAAAGACGATGGTCAATCGGCCAACTGGGGTAGCAAGCGAGATACCGACGGCAATAGGATCAAATGGTTTGGATACAAGCTACATATTGCTACTGATGTTAAATCCGAATTACCGGTAGCTCTAATGGCAGCTCCAGCCAGTATCCACGACGGCACCATGGCCGAGGATATCCTAAAGGAATGTAGAAATAACCTGACCAGTAAACCAGAGTATTATCTTATGGATGCCGGTTATGATCACAAGGCAATATATGAAATTGTCCGTAAGGATTACAAGGCCCAGGCCATAATACCGCTAAACCACCGGCGAGCCAAAGAGCCCCCGGAAGGTTTGGATTGGGATGCAACCCCCATATGTTCTGCGGATACCGTATGGTATATTGGGGCGGCAGCAAGGGAGTCAACAAGTTTCGTTGCCCGCATATTATGGGCAAATGTGATTGTCCCTTTGGTTCGTCCTGGTGCTCAGACAGCAATTATGGAATGGTCATTAAAACCAGGGCCAGACAAGATCCCAGGCTATTTAGTACCCCGCACCGGGGTACTACTAACTGGCAAAGTCTATACAACAAGAGAACCTGTGTAGAACGATGTTTTGGCCGATTAAAGGAACATCTGGGACTTGAAACCGGGCTCAATGTACGCGGTATTAAAAAGGTAGAAACCTATGCATTCCTGAGTGCAATTACCATGATTGCTTCAGTTATTGCAGTAAACAAAGACAAAGAGCGACGAACTAAAGCAGCTTAAAGCGAACGCTAAAAAGGACGTATCTAGATAGCAAGGGTGATTTCCGGCCATTTTTAAGCCAGTTTGCAATTTATCATGATTATTGGAGCATAATTGTCTGTATTAGATGCTGGCAGTTATCAGATATCGCTATTTTGCAGTTTCAAAGAACTTGATTTTGCTATTATGCAAAATCCTCAAGGGAGTATTTTGTAGATTAATTGTGCTTAAAATAGGGCTTAATTACCAGATTCATGAGTATAGCCTAACGAAGGAGAGAATAATGTGTTTGAAATAATAAGGAAAGAGATACTAGCAGAAGCTATTCATCTCTTTGAAGTTGAAGCACCTGACATAGTCCAAAAAGCACAGCCAGGGCAGTTTATCATATTACGCCAAGATGAAAAAGGCGAAAGGATACCTCTTACTATAGCTGATTTTGATCGCGGAAAAGGCACCTTGACCTTGATTTTTCAAGAAGTGGGCAGAAGCACCATAGAACTAGGGAAAATGGAAGCAGGAGACAGGATTCTTGATATGGTTGGCCCCTTGGGGAAAAAATCAGAAATTGACAAGTATGGTCGGGTAGTTTGTATCGGTGGTGGAGTAGGAATTGCCCCGGTTTACCCGATTACCAGAGCTCTGAAAGAAGCAGGTAATGAGATAATTTCCATCATTGGATCTCGCACGGCAAACCAATTGATATTAAAAAAAGAAATGACTTCAGTAAGCGATCAGATTTACTTCACCAGTGATGATGGAACAATTGGGCAACAGGGTTTTGTCACCGATGTACTGACCAAATTACTGGCAGATGGTGTGAAAGTTGATTTGATCGTAGCTATTGGGCCCCTACCCATGATGCAAGCTGTAGCAGAAGTAAGTCGTCCTTATGGAATAAAAACCACTGTCAGTATGAACCCCATCATGGTCGATGGCACCGGTATGTGCGGAGCATGCCGTATAGCAGTAGGAGATGAAACTAAATTTGCTTGTGTGGACGGACCGGAGTTTGACGGGCACCAAATTGATTGGGAATTAGCTAGAAATAGGAGTCGAATGTTCTTGCACGAAGAAAGAATAGCTATGGAGCATAGTTTTTCAGGAGGTGAATGCCAGTGTCAAAGGAAAAAGTAAGAGTATTGAGGCAAACTATGCCACACCAGGATTCGGTGGAACGGATAAAGAACTTCAACGAAGTGGCACTGGGATATAGTGAAGAACAGGCGCTCCTGGAAGCATCAAGGTGTTTGGATTGTAAAAAACCAACATGCGTTGAAGGTTGCCCAGTGGAAATTGATATACCGGTATTTATAAAACACATAAAAGAAAAACAATATAAGTTAGCCATTGACACAATCAAGCAAAAAAACAATCTGCCTGCCATCTGCGGCCGAGTTTGTCCCCAGGAAAACCAATGCGAAAAATATTGCTTATTAGGCAAAAAATTTGAACCAGTAGCTATCGGACGACTGGAAAGATTTGTGGCTGACTGGGAAATGCAGCAATCATCATCAATAAGCAGAGAATGTCCGCCACTAAAAAGCGGTAAAAAAGTTGCAGTAATAGGGTCGGGGCCTGCTGGTCTGACTGCAGCAGCAGATTTAGCTATGATGGGGCACCAGGTAGTTATTTTTGAAGCATTGCATACGCCTGGAGGCGTTCTGGTTTACGGGATTCCTGAATTCCGGTTACCTAAGACAATAGTAGAGAGGGAAATAGAGGGAATCAAACAGTTAGGTGTAGAAATAAAAACAAACATGGTAGGAGGAGCAGTTTTTACTATCGACGAGCTGTTGGATAATGGCTTTAATGCAGTATTCATAGGTACCGGCGCAGGGCTGCCTTATTTCATGGATATACCGGGAGAAAACTTTAACGGAGTATATTCAGCCAACGAATTTTTGACCCGGACTAATCTGATGAAAGGCTATCTTTTCCCTGAGTATCTAACCCCGATCCGTGTAGGGAAGAAAGTAGCCGTGATCGGAGCAGGTAATGTAGCTATGGACAGTGCCCGCACTGCATTAAGGTTGGGGGCAGAAGAATCATATATAGTATATCGCCGTTCAGAAAAAGAGATGCCGGCTAGAAGTGAAGAGATAGAACATGCTAAAGAAGAAGGAGTGCAATTCAGGTTACTCACCAGCCCAGTGGAAGTACTAGGTGATGAGAACGGCTGGGTAAAGGGCATTAAGTGTCAGAGGTTTGAACTGGGAGAAGCTGACGAATCAGGAAGACGTCGGCCAGTACCAATACCTGGCTCGGAGTATGAAATGGAAATAGATACTGTAGTAATGGCAATAGGCCAGGGGCCCAATCCTTTGATACCTCGGACGACACCTGATCTTAAGGTAACCCGTAATGGGAACATAATCGCTGATGAGAGTAGCGGACAAACCAGTAAAAAAGGAGTATTTGCCGGAGGAGATATTGTAACCGGTGCCGCTACTGTGATTCAGGCTATGGGTGCCGGGAAAAAAGCTGCCCGTGCTATTAATGAATATTTAAGCTGCATTTAAGGCGTACCGTATCACAAAGATAGCAGTCTCACTAATATATACCAACAAGTTTGGAGCAGTAACCGCATAACTAGGGATTATCTAACGGTATGTATATTTGTATCTATACTCAAGTATAAAGTTTAATCCGATGGTTGAAAGTTTTAAGTTTTGGTTATTAGTACTTAGTCTATAGAGCCGAGAGTAAGGTGTGCATAGCTGGTTGAATAACGGTATAATGAAGATACAGGTAAATCACATGAGACTTTGCAAGTTGTGTCAGGATAAATGACATCATAGAGCAATCAAATGATCCAGAGGCTATTGAAGCAGGTGCCTATATGGAATAAATGTGTTTGTTATGATTCCGCCAATACCTTAAAAGCCAAATGAGGCAATTATTCCCGGGCCGCTTGATATGGTATCCCCCAATACCCCCTGGACTCTCTGTATTGGCGGAAGTAATCTAATTATTGATAATAGGTGGGGATTCCGCATGCAGGTTTGTATCATAGGGTATTCTCCATATCAAGCGGCTTTAAGGGCATAAACGTGGTGTGCCTCATTTGATGTATGCAGTCTAAGCTACCAGTGCTTTTCCGGTGACAGTATAACGTTATTATTATTTAATGTTACAGTAAATCTGGGGCATCCAAAAAGTGACGGAGTTACCTGACCAGGGGTTGCCAAATATATATGAGCCCGGTGGGTCAATCGGTCTACTAGAGCAGCAGTTAACATAGTATCCGGAAAGATTTCCGTCCAACGAGAGAACTCCAGGTTGGTAGTAATGATGACGCTTCCCCGTTCATTACGCTCTGAAAGCACATGGAATAGGAGTTCTGCTTGGCTGCGGTTAAAACTAAGATAAGAGAGTTCATCAAGGATCAGTAAATCCAGTTTGGCAATACTCTTTTGCAGTTTTAATAAGTTTTGGTCATGCTGAGCTTCGGTTAGTTCAGCCACTAGGTTAGCAGCGGTGTAGAATCGCACCTTAAATCCATAACTGCACATGCGTCTGCCTAAGCCAATGGCCAGATGAGTTTTACCATTACCGGGATTGCCAATCATAATCACGTTTTCACGGTGCTTTACAAATTCACCGGTGGCTAATTGCCATATCAGGGCATCTTCTACCTGGGTTAGACGGCTTAAATCAAATGTATCCAGGCTCTTGTCCAGAGGGAATTTAGCCTTACGGATTTTTAACCGCTGCTGGTTTTCCTCTCTTTGATGAATTTCTCTTTGCAGTACTTGGCCTAAGAAATCTGCATAACTAAGGCCTTGTTCTTCAGCCTGGCGTATTAAATCATCTATCTGAGCCAGGGTAGGTAGCCTAAGCTGTTTGGCATAAAGTTTGATTATCTCCTGTCCAGGGTTCATGTCTGTGCACCCTCCGACAGCAGTTGGTCATAGGCTTTGATATCAACTGGGTTAACTACTGGGCCTGTAGCTAGCAAAGGGATTACTTGGCTTTTCCTGGTCAGGTTAAATTCTATGATATCAAGGGAATACTGCTGTTTTTCCTGAGCTGTTTCCAAGGCTCTTACCACTGGTTCTAATCCCTGATCAACTATCAAGCGCAGCAGCTTAACCATGGCTTTGTCGGGATTTTTTAGCTTTTTAGCATAGGCGAAGATCTGTTCTGGTAACTTGGCCTCCTTGACTGGTTTAGCATGAAATACTGACCGGGGCCTTTGTTCTATCAGAGGTATATAATGCTCTAGTTGATAAATGGTCTGGTATTTTCGGTAGCAGCGGGGGTGACTGGCAATCTTTTCTCCCCGGTAGTAAATATTAAGCTCTAGTCCACTGGCTTTAACTGTTACCTGCTTACCTGACCATTTTACTGGTACGGAGTAGCTGTTGGTCTCGAAACGGACCGTAGAAAAGTAATTTACTCGTACTTCAGCACTTTTACAGCTTTCATAGCGTTTGAGTGGTAGTGGCAACAGAGCTCTTTGTTCCAGGGCAAAGGCATCTTTTACACTCATATCCCTGCCCTGAACTTGATGATGTTCTATGTATTTTAAGCAGCGTTGCTGCAGTAACTGATTAAGTTCTTCAAAGCTTGACACCTCGGGCACTGGCACTAAAAAGTTGCGGCGTGCGTAGCCCACCAGGTTCTCTACCAGTCCTTTTTCATGTCCTTCACCTGGATTGCAAAACAGTGGACGGTAGGCATAATGAGCTCGAAAGGCGGCGAATCTATCCTGCTCCCGGGCTGTTTTGCCCCAGCCTTCTTTTACGGCGGTTTTCAGGTTGTCATAGATCAGGTCGCGGCTTACTCCACCGAAAAATTCAAATCCTTTTACATGAGCTTCTAAAAAGGTTTCTTCGCGTTCGGTGGGATAAGCTATTACGAATGGGGCTATGCTATGGCAGAGTCTCATACAAAAAAGATGGGCTTCGGTTTTTACTCCATTAAGCATAATGGTGGCCTGGCCCCAGTCTACTTGGATGGCTTCGCCTGGATCAAATGCCAGGGGTACATAAACCTTGGGCATTTTGTCTCTTAGTTCTCTAACTGCTTTACGAACAGTAGAGCATCCACCGATGAATCCTTTTTCCTCACATAAGCGGTCATAGATTCGCTGGGCAGTATGCTTTTGTCGTTTATTTGGACTGTGGGCATCCTCCTCCAAACATGATTTCATAAATTCGATAATATCGGGAGTTATGACGCTAGGTGCTTTTTTTGCGGGCTTACGCTCCCAGGGAACCTGCCCCCCCTTACAGTAGCGTCGAACCGTATTGCGTGATATTCCTAATTGTTTGGCGATGGCTCTT
>LFRM01200364.1_pt1 | contig 16638 bp, 16 predicted proteins | sample 618341 | NCBI WGS metagenome assembly LFRM01 (sample SAMN03654438, study PRJNA283298) | anaerobic digester metagenome | isolation source: pool of bioreactors CSTR01a, CSTR02a, and CSTR03a thermophilic anaerobic... | place: Denmark: Kgs. Lyngby | collected 2014-05-21 | reverse complement strand
CCATTGCTGGAGCGGTTGCCTTGGCCGCTATCGCGGTTTCCTTGGTAACCACCACTTGAGCGGTTGCCTTGGTATCCACTGCGCTCGCCCTGTGGTGCATTGCTTCGATTACCCTGACCGCTGCCCGAGCGATTGCCTTGGCTGCTGTCGCGGTTACCCTGATAGCCGCGGCTATTATTTCTGCCGCCGCGTGATGCACTGTACTCGCTGCCCTCGTCTTCAAATCCGCCGCGAGCCTCTGCCACGGTGCGCTTTTCCTGCTTTGTTACTCTCTTGGTATCCTTGTAAAATGCCATGTGTTTTCTCCTATTCCAACCATACATATTTGTTAGTGCTTGTCCACCGTAAGAAATGCTTTCCGTTCATTCTTCATTTCCGTCTGTTTTCCACAAGTCTTAGTTCCCTCTGGGCATGCACCGCGCAGACATCCGGGACCGGCGTCCCTGAACATTGCGGGTGCTACTGCATATGCTTGCTCAAACATCTTGCTCGCAACCGAGCGAATTTCCCATTGAGCACGAGTACACATTCTGAGGGCAAAGAAATGCCGGAGTTCGCGCGCGTTCATTGTCACCATCATGCGGGTTGTGCATGCGTTAGGTAGGACAAAACGTGCGTCTTCATTGCTTTTTTCGCCTGACTTGCCGAGCCGCTCTTGCCAAGATTCATACCATGACTGCATCTGTGCCATTTGGCTTTTGTAGTCGCTGATCGCATCCTCCCCAAGCGCCTCGATGGCGGGAGGAATGACGTAATCAAAGCCTTTTTCATAACTGACATAACGCTGGCTTTGCACGCTGAAGCTTGCGATGCGGTGGCGGGTGACCTGCGCGAGAAACGCACGGCTCACACCTTCGAGCAAAAAAGTAAACGAAACATGTTCCAAAACGCTTTCATGACCCATTTGCATTATTTTTTCCAAAAATGCATGCTGATCTTTTTCGCTGACCAGCTTTAGCAATGCATCCATGTCGCTCCCTGCGTAGCACAGGCGAGCGCCCAGCGCAACTAATGCCTGCGGATCAGCTGTGTGGTGCACCAGTAGAACGCGCTGAATTGATTCGGGCATGAAAGTTCCTCCTTAAAGCTTTAATAGCTTAACAGCTTATTTTAATTGATAGCTTCACTAATGTCAAACAATTCGCGAATTCTATCGTTTTGACCCGTTAAATACAGATAGCCAAAGACAGCTTCCAGTCCTGTGGCTTTGCTGTAATCCATCGGATCTTGGTTTTTGGGCACGGAATGTTTGGCATGTGCATTGAGCCCACGCCTCATAATATCCGCTTCCTCGTCAGTAAGATGAGGTGCAACTTTGTCAAGTGCAGCTGCCTGCGCACCTGCATTGACACGTGAAACCGCGCTTTTATGCAAAGCATTCACCCGCGCCGCGCTGGATAAGAGCAGCTGGCGCGTCAGTAAGTCCCAAATCGTATCGCCCATAAACGCCAGCGCGAGCGGGTTCTTCTGCTTTGCGTCCATGGGAGTCATTGGTGTTTTCAGTAGCATGCCCTGCATGAATCGGCCTCGCTTTCATCTTTGGATTGCCTCCCCCATCATACCATGCTAAGGCGTGGCAAACAACCCATAATTGCGTGATTTTACGGAGTTTGAGAAAGCTCGCCCGCTTCGCCAAGCTCGCCGCCTATGCCTGCGATGAGCTTTCGGTATTCTGTGAGTCCATTTGCAATGGATATGCCAATTTTTTCATGGTAAGCAGGGGTCAATAGAAGCTTCTCCTCAGCTGCGTTGCTGAGGAAGCCGCACTCGACAAGAGCGGATGGGATTTTGCTGCGAAGAACGTAATAATTCCCTGCCATCGCCACGCGCTCTTTGATGGGCCTTAGCTCAGAGATCATCGCTTCTTGCAGCACGCCTGCGAGCAGCCGTCCGTCATCCCCGCCCTGCTGATAGAAGACATGCGGTCCGCTTTCGCTTCGGCTTCGGTATTCGTTTAGGTGAATGCTCAAAAACACATCTGCGTTCGCTTCCAAGGCGATGTCTACGCGGCGCTGCAAATCCTTTCGTTTGCGTGCCTTGGTGGTGGTGTCGCCCTCTGCGAGGCATACATCCTCGCGCCGCGTTACCACCACCGTTGCGCCCCTAGAGATAAGCACTTTTTCAACTGCCAGGGTAATTTGGAGCGTCAAATCTTTCTCCCATATGCCGCTGTCCTTTGCGCGTGCACCGCCGTCATAGCCGCCATGCCCGGGGTCCAGGGCAACGATAAGTCCTGATAATGCCTTGCTCCAATCGCCCTGTGCCTCCGCAGGTGATGTACCCGCGTCGCTGGTCCCGCCAACACCTGCCAGCATGCAAATTGCTAGGGTACTGAGTAAAAGCAGCACACACATTCGCATGCGAGCCGTCCGTTTTATGACGAAATTGTGGATTGTTTGTTTCATTTCGCACCTCCGCTCTTTTATATTAGCGTATGCTTATTCACGGAACAAACATGACCGTATGTGACAGGTATATAAACGGCAAATATTCTCCTTTTGAGCATTGGCATATGTTACAGAACCATCTGATCGAAGTGGTTTCGATAGCGTTTTTAGCCACTTTCAGACCATCAGCCGAATTTCGTTTATGCATGTATGCATCGCTTTTTTTGGAGTTTTCCTAAGTTTCCACATAGTTATCCTCAGAAAAACGGCTATTTTATTGGGGAATCGTCATTTATGTGGAAAACTCTCTGTTGAAAACTCCACTGCATAAAAGTTTTCCACATGTGGACAATAATTGCACAAACAATTGTAAATGTTACAATTGTCCAAAATCTCTGTATTCTCTGTGTGACGAAAGATGCGTAAATCAAAGAGCACCCCCGTGGCAACATAATCGCTGCCAAAGAGGTGCTCTTCACTTATATTGCTGGTATTATCGAGCCTTTTTCACGCTGAGGCTTTGTTCTTTTCACCCACCCCTTGTAGGGGTTGTAGGGGGCTAAGCCCCCTGCCCTCTCTGCTTCTTGCGACGCTCCCAGAGGACGACGACGACCATCATAACGATGGTGACGACGTAGGGCGCCATGGAGGTGATGTCGGAAGGCATGTACTTTTGCATGCGTAGTCCAAGGGCAGAAATAAAGCCAAAGAGCAAAGCAGCAAAGAATACCTTGGGCGGGTTGCCGCGCCCGAAGATCACGCAGGCAAAGGCGACGTAGCCCCGCGCTGCGCTCATGTTTTCGGAGAACATGGTGAGGTAGCCTAGGGATAGATGGGCGCCTGCAAGGCAGGAGAGAATGCCGCATAGAACGCTGGCAAGGCATTTCATTTTATCAGGGCTTTTGCCGCTGGCGGTGAGCGCGTCGGGGTATTCGCCTGCGGCACGTAAGTGAAGACCTGTGGGGGTTTTGTAGATAAATGCCCAGATGAGAGGAACGAGAATCCAACTCAGGTAAACGAGCAATGTGTTGCCGCTGAGGAGCGTGCCGAGTATCGGAATATCCTCGATCAACGGAATGTCAATGGTTGGCAGGGGCACGATGCCAGGACCTGAGAAGGAACCCTTCACCTGAAAGATGGTGCGCAGGAGGAATACGGTGAGCCCGCCTGCGAAAATGTTCAGGGCAACGCCGATGATGAACTCGTCGCTGCCAAACTTGATGACAAACACATAGTATAGGAGACCTAGCAGTGCGCCCATCACGATGGCAAATACAAGCCCCATGACCCAGCTGCCGCAGAGGTAACTGCCTAGCACGGCAAAGAACGCGCCGATGAGGATCATGCCGTCAATACCGATGTTGGTGATGTTGACGTGCTGGGTGAGCAAGCAACCAAGGGCTGCGAGCACGACAGGGGTCGCGGTGCGCAAGGTGTTTTGAAGCAATAAAACATTGAAAATCGAACTCATTTAACACCGACCTCCTTGCCTGCAAGCTCTGCACGAGCACGCTTGTTGAGTGCACGCTCGGAGAGCATCTTTCTGATACCGCCCTCTGCTGCCATGAAGAAGATAATGATGGACTGCACGATCAAAATCAATTCGCTGCTGATGCCCGCGGTGAGCTCCATGGACTTGCTGCCAATGTTGAGGATGGCAAAGAAGAAGCTCATCAATATGACACCAAAGGGATTGTAACGCATGATCATGGCGACGAGCATGCCGTCAAAGTAGAATTCGTTACTGACGGTGGTGATGAACCTGCGGTGCAGACCGAAGATTTCCAGCATACCGACCATACCGCAAATCGCGCCGCTGAGCACCATCGACCAGAGCATGAGCTTGCCTGTGTGAATGCCGCCATACTTGGCGAAGCGGTCATTGTCGCCTGTGAGCTTCATTTCAAAACCAATGGATGAACGGCTCATGAGATACCAGACAAAGAGCGCCATGGCTGCGGCATAGAATATGCCCGTGTTGAGGTTGCTGAGCTTGATAAGGGGGGTAAAGGCGGCTGCCTTCATGATGCTGTCTGTGCCTGTCGCGATGCCGCGCTCGGCGGTTTTAAGGGGCCCGTTGGCAAGGTAGCTGCAAAAGAAGATCGCGACGGAGTTGAGCATGATGGTCGTGATGACCTCATCCACCTTGAGCTTGACCTTTAGCAAGCCCGGCAGGAGCGCATATAGACCGCCCGCCAGCATCGCTGCGAGCAAGGCCAGGACTACGACTACCCACGCGGGTGCACCCTTGACCTGCGCACCGACAACGGCTGCTGCCATCGCGCCCATGTAGAGCTGACCCTCGCCGCCGACGTTAAATACGCCCGCCTTGGCTGCAACGCTCAAGGCAAGACCTGTGAGAAATAAGGTAGCGGTCTTGGCGAGCGTGTTGCCTAGTGCACGGGGTTTGCCAAGCGAGCCGCTGAAGAGCGCCCCGTAGCACTCGATGGGGTTGTATCCGCAAGCCAGCATGATCACCGCGCCTACCGCAAACGCAAGCGCGACAGCTGTAAAGAGCGATACCAGATAATCGCGGTTCACCTTTTGGGTGGGCTTTAGGCGAAAGAGTGCGCGTATGGATTGAGAAAGGCTGTTACTCATAAGCGCTCACCCTCCTTTGTGTCCTGCTTGCCGCCTGTCATGTAAAAGCCAATTTCCTGCTTGTCGATTTCGCCCGCGTTAAACCTGCCTGTGATCTTGCCTTCAAAGATGGTGACAAGGCGGTCGCCGAGGCGAAGAAGCTCGTCAAGGTCTGCGCTGATCAACAAAATCGCACAGCCCTCGTTGCGCTTTTCAATAATATGTTCATGGATGAACTCAATCGCGCCGATATCCACGCCTCGCGTAGGCTGGCTGATGAGGAGCACAGGTGCATCAAAGCTGAACTCGCGTGCGATAACGACCTTCTGCATATTGCCGCCCGAAAGTGACTGCACCAATTCATCTGTGCCCGATGTTCGGATGTCGTAGCGCTTGGTCAGCTCATTGGCGTATTCCTTGATCTGTCCGCGCCGTTGGTGGATGCCAAAGAAGCTGAACGCCTTGGTGCGCTGCTTGCCAAGGAGCAGATTTTCCTGCACGCTCGCCTTTGTATCAACACCCATGCTGACCCTGTCCTCTGGAATGTAACTCATGCCGAGGCTGCGAATGGCGCGTGGGTCAGTGTTTGAGATATCCTTGCCGCTGAGAAGTACCGCGCCGCCTGTTTGAGGGCGCATGCCCATGATGCATTCGGCAAGCTCCGTCTGTCCGTTGCCCTCCACGCCGCATACACCCACGATTTCGCCCGCATGCACGGTGATATCAACGCCGCGCAAAGCGGGCAGGTTGCGGTCAGAGCTCGCGCAAAGTCCTTCGATACGCAGACGTTCCTCGCCCGCAGGCTGATCGGTGCGCAGGTCATCAAAGATCACATCGCGCCCAACCATCAGCGATGCGATTTCGCGCTCGCTTGTGTCCGCAGTGATCAGCACTTGCTCCAGCTTTCCCCTGCGCATCACGCCTACGCGGTCGCTCACATGCATGACCTCAGGCAGCTTGTGGGTAATCAAAATCACCGTCATGTTTTTCTCCGCCACAATGCGGCGGATGACAGCGAATAGCTCGTCTGTTTCCTGGGGCGTAAGGACAGCGGTCGGCTCGTCCAAAATCAGCACATCCGCACCTGTGCGAAGCGCTTTGAGGATTTCCACACGCTGCTGAAGACCTACGCTCAGCTCCCCCACCGTGTCCGTTGGGTTCACGTAAAGCCCGTAAGCCTTTGACAGCTCGCGGACAATCTCATTGGACTTCTCCGTGCCTAAAAACACGCGTCCTCGCTTGGGTTCATGTCCAAGCAATATGTTTTGCGCAACAGTAAAACTAGGCACCAGCTTAAAATGCTGATGCACCATGCTGACCCCCATTTGCATTGCGCGCTCGGGGTTATGCTGCGCAGATATTTTTTCACCGCCGATGAAAATGTCCCCCATGGTTGGCTGTCCCAGCCCATACAAGAGATTCATGAGTGTGCTCTTGCCTGCGCCGTTTTCGCCCACAAGTGCGAACACCTCGCCCTTGATAATGCTGAGGGTTACATCATTGTTTGCCAGCACCCCCGGGTATTGCTTGCTGACGTGCTCAAAGCGCACAACCTCTGTGCCCATGCCTTGCATTCACTTCGCCTCGCTTTGGTGCGATATTTGAGGGAACACCCCCTGCCAAAAATTTGGCAAGGGGTGTCGTTGATTCATTTATGATTTCAATTTAGCGGGTGCTCTCAACAACGATCTCGCCTGAAACGATCTTTTCTTTGAGTGCTTCCACCTCTGCCTTGAGCTCGTCTGTAACCTGCTGGGTCATGCCTTCCTCGCCATAGCCGATATCGACCAGACCAGTTGTCATGTCAGCGTTCCAGATGGTGCCGCCTGCAAAAGTGCCGTCTTCAATATATTGGCCGACTGCATCGTAGATGCTGTTGCCAACCTGCTTGAGCATGGAGCAGATAACTACATCGGGGTTTACATGCTTTTGGTCGCTGTCAACGCCGATTGCATACTTGCCCTTCTCAGCAGCTGCATCAAATACGCCAAGACCGGTCTTGCCAGCTACGTGGAATACCACGTCTGCGCCCTGATCATACAGGGACAGCGCGACTTCCTTGCCCTTATCGGGAGCTTCGTAGTCGTCTGTATATACGGGATCAAGCACGGTGCCTTCAGCGTTTGCATAAAGTGCGCCCTGCTGATAGCCAACGATGAAGTTATTGATGGTGTCGCTGTTTTCGCCGCCGACAACGCCGACCTTACCAGACTCAGAAAGCTTCATGGCGATATAGCCAGCTAGGAAGCTGCCTTCGTTCTCTGCATAGGTGATGGACAGCAGGTTGTCGCCAATGCCGTCAAGTCCGTTATCAATGAAGATGAACTTGGTGTCAGGCATTTGGGGAACGACCTGATCCAGTACATCCCAAAACTGCCAGCCGACTGCAACCACGATATCGTTGCTCGCTGCGGCTTCTACAATTGCGGGCTGCCATGCACTAGCATCGCTCTTGCACTCAACAACGCTGCCAACGACGCCGTAGTCGGTCACAAGCTTGCTCAGGCCCTCGTTTGCGCTGTCATAAAACCCAAGATCGCCAAGTGTCTCTGCGATGCAAAGAGCCACCTTCACGTCAGTTTGGGGAGCAGTTTCACCCACTGCAGAAATAACCAAGGTTAGAACCATTGCCACGCATAGGAGAAAAGATATGAGCTTTTTCAAAATTGTTCATCCTTTCCATTATCACAAGTTTAGGTAGTATTCCAATGAAAATATTATACTCATTCTAATAGGTGAAAGCAAGAGCGCAAGCGTTTTCAGATTGTATAATTAACATTCGTTAACCAAGGTAGAATCACATTCTCTGATGCCGTCCGCTTCCATTATTTGATCGGATATTTAGCAAAAATCGGTGCAACCATCACTAGCTGCACCGATTCATTTGACTTATCGATAGAGAATCTCGCTGCGCTTGGGTCCGGTCGATATCATATGGATCGGAACTTCAACCTGCTTTTCGATAAACTCAATGTACTTTTGGCAATTTTCAGGGAGTAAGTTCCAGTCGGTTACGCCGCGTACATCGCTCTTCCAGCCGGGAAGCATGGTGTATACGGGTGTGCACTTCATCAGTGTGGGCGTATTTGGGAAATCGGTGATTTCCTTGCCTTCTACTTCATATGCTATGCAGACGGGAATTTCGTCAAGGTAACCCAGCACGTCAAGATTTGTCAGCACTGCCTCTGTTGCGCCCTGCACCATGCAGCCATAGCGGCTTGCCACCGCGTCAAACCAGCCCACGCGACGCGGGCGGCCTGTGGTTGCGCCGTATTCGCCAGCATCTCCGCCGCGCTTGCGTAGCTCCTGTGCTTCATCGCCAAACAGCTCTGTTGTAAACGGACCAGCGCCAACGCAGCTCGAGTACGCTTTTGTCACGCAGAAGATATCCTTCATCTCGCGTGCAGGCACACCTGCGCCAACCGTACCGTACCCTGCAAGGGGCGAGGAGGATGTGGTATAGGGATAAATGCCATGCTCGATATCCCGCAAACTGCCCAGCTGACCCTCCAGAAGAACGGTTTTGCCCGCCTTGAGTGCCTTGTGCAAATACAGGGTAGAGTCAATCACCATCGGGCGGATGCGCTCTGCAAGTTCCTGCAAATGCGAGATCAGCTGCTCGACATCAATCTCAGGCTTGCCATAGAGGTTCTTGAGGACAACATTCTTTTGGGTCACTGCGCTCCCTAGCCTTGCGCGAAGAATGTCCTCATCATAAAGCTGGCAGACCTGAATGCCAATCTTCAAATACTTATCGCCATAAAAAGGTGCAATGCCGCTCTTGGTAGAGCCAAAGCTTGCCTTGCCAAGACGTTCTTCCTCAAACCGATCAAAGTCAACGTGATAGGGCATGAGCACCTGTGCACGATCGCTGATATAAAGCTTGGGCGTTGGAATATTACGGGCAATCACGGATTTATACTCCGCTAGCAGCTTTTCAATGTCAAGCGCTACGCCCGGTCCAATGATGTTGGCAATATGAGGATGGAACACACCTGAGGGAAGCAGATGTAATGCGAACTTGCCATAGTCATTGATGATGGTATGTCCTGCATTTGCGCCGCCTTGAAAACGTACAACAACGTCGCTTGATTCAGCAAGTACATCGGTGATCTTACCCTTGCCTTCGTCTCCCCAGTTTGCGCCTACGATGGTACGGACCATTTTGAGATCCCCCTTCAAAAGCAAATTAAACCTTCCAGCCCAAAGATGGGCATAGCTGGAATGGAGTCATGAACTCCACTCATCTTTATACTATACGCTGTATAAAATCTCAAGTAAACAGGAGGGAAAACACATGTGGAATGCTAAGAAAATGGGTTGCTCGGTTCTTATCGCAATGGCTCTCATGCTACTTGCTATCCCCGCTTTGGCCGTGATCTACCAAGACGGCGTGTATCACGACAAGGCCGAAGGATACAATGGCGACGTGATCGTAAAGGTCGTGGTTCGCGACGGCAAGATCACCACGCTATCAGCAGAGGACGAATCAGGCGAGAAATCCGAATACTTCACAAAAGCGGAGGAAGGGCTGCGCGATGTCATCATNNGAGCATCGAAGGCGTGGACGCGATCAGCGGCGCGACAGGCACAAGCGACAGCATCCTGAAGGCGATGGAAGGGGTCTTCCTGCAAACCCAGTACATCGGGGACGAGGACAATGGCGACAAGAATCTCGCGGATACGCCTGTGCCAAGCGAGGAAAATGCACTGCTGCCATCCGTCATGCCCGAGGCTGAGCCAAGCGCAGTTCCCACCATGGATACCGAAGCGACAGAAGAACCTGCAACGGTCGGGAATCGGTAGGCACGGAGAATTGCTGGAAAATCGGATAGGTGAAGCAGCAAAACAGACGCTCGTCATAAGTGTCTGTTTTGCTATTTAATTTTCTGCTCCAAGTTATCAAACTCGGAGGTACTGAAGAACTCACCAAATGTCATTTCAAGACCGTCGTAAATCTTTTTGATTGTGCTGATATAGATTTCGTTGCGCATCGAATCTAAGAAGCTGTAAACAGCAGATGGCGTAGTGCCTGATAATACAGCAAGTTCATTCGGTTTTATTCCTCGTTCATTGCAAATTTGCATCATTCTATTGACTATTGTTTGCTTCAAATTCATATTTATCACCCTATTTTGCCACCATCAAATATCTCATACTGGGTGGCTTGCCACCATTTATGCGTCCGCTTCAGGCAGCTTGCTGATATCCACCCAGCCGTCAGCCTTTGAGGCTTGCTCGAGTTCCTCAATGGACAGCTTCACCGCGCTTGAGCGCGTACCAGCGGCGGGATAGACCACATCAAAGCGCTTGAGGGATTCATCAAGGTAGACCTTCACCCCATTGGGCGCCATGAAGGGGCAAACGCCGCCAACGGGGAAACCCGTCAGGTCAGCAACCACCTCAGGGCTGATCATCTTTGCTTTTTGGCTGAACTGCGCCTTGAACTTGGGATTGCTTATGCGAGCGTCCCCTGCCAGCACCACGAGGATCGGTGCGTCACTGACCATGAATGACATGGTTTTGGCGATCTTGCAGGGCTCACAGCCTACCGCAAGCGCAGCAAGCTCCACCGTAGCGCTGGATTGCTCAAAGGTATAGATTCGGTCGCCGAGGTCAAGACCGGTCAGGTAGGTCTGAATTTGTTCAAAGGTCATGCGGGTTCTCTCCTTTGTGTCATTTGCAATGGGACTAGGGTTGCGGCGTGCCTCTCATGCACAAGAAACTCAGCGGCAGCGAAACGCCTGCTGCGCCTAGCTGAATCCATTTCCAATGCTTGCCGATCCAAATCAATGCATCTGAAATCCATTGATAGATCTTAAGCCCTTGCAGCATGATTTCGCCTTCGCTCATCCGCCCAATGGCATTGAGCGTTTCCCGAACGGCGGGGATGAACATCGACATCATCGCAAGCAGCGGGATGCCTACGATCACCGCAAGGGTGATCTTTTTGCTCCTGCGCAAACAGCAGCCAAACAGATAGAATATGCAAGTCCACTCTGCCACCCACAGGCATTCCTTGAGCAGCCAATCGCGAGTGAATACCCACATGCTATCCAGCACATGCTGCACACTCGCTCCATTGCTAAGTTCCAGCGCAACGATAAATTTATCGGGCATAGCGCCTGCGAGTAAAACCTTGACGACCGTTGTGATGCCGCTGAGCACAAAGGATGCGAGCAGCAATGCGATCATCCACAGCACCAAAGACAGCACGTTGGCAAGCCATGTAGCCAGACGTGAAGTGCCAAAGCGAAGCACAAAGCGTGTGCCTTTTCCTGCCACAGAGCATGCCAATACAAGTCCCAGCATGATGGCGATAGCGACATTCGCTGATGCACCAATCACATACATGCTCGAATCCGTCAAGAGCGTCATGGCGATGGAAAACACCTCGGAAGCGAGGAGTACGAGGATCGCGTAAAGTACGGTTCTGCCAAGCTGATTGGCATGATATTTCATCACGCCGTTAAAGCGCGAGGTAACAAACCAGTTTTTCGGATCATTTGTTGTTTGCATGCTGCACCTCCTCCTCTTCGGTCAAAAACACGAATAAGCGTTGCAGATTCATGCTTGCGCATTGAATGCTGTTATTTGCCATGAGTTTTTCCTTGTCCCCAGGGGATGCGAGGCGCAAATGAAGCACGAGCGAGCCCGCCACTTCTTCCTGCTTGAGGACGGTAGCGCCTGTGCTTGCTTCGCGCACTGCATCGGGCGCGCCTGAAATGCTGATATAGCCGGAGGTCAGCTCCTGCATATCGCCTTGGCACATCAGCTTGCCATGATCGATCATGACCGCATAGTCAAGCGTGCGCGTCACTTCGTCGATCAGATGGGTGCTGAGCACAAAGGAACGGTTGGGCTGGAGGGTGCGTATTTCGATGAGCATGTCATAAAACCGCTCGCGCATCACCGCGTCAAGACCCAAGCTCGGCTCGTCAAACACCGTAAGCCTTGCGCCCGAGGCGAGCCCCACACACAGCAGCAGCGATGTTTGCATGCCGCGGCTAAAGCCCTTGAGCGCCTTTTTGCGCGGGAGGTCAAAGCGATCAATCAGCTTATCTGCAAGGGCGCTATCCCACGCGGGGAACATCGCCGCCATCACAGGCAAAAATTGATTGATGTTTTTGATGCTGCCAAAGTCAGGTGTATCGCCGATCATGCAAAGATTGCTGAGCGCTTGGGCGTTGTCGTATACAGGCATGCCAAACAGCTCAATATCGCCCGAGGTTTGCTTGAGTTGTCCGCTGAGGATGCGCAGCAATGTGCTCTTGCCTGCGCCGTTCCTGCCAAGAAGGCCGACGATTTGGTTCTCTTTGATCGAAAAGCTAAGCCCGTCAAGCGCCATCGTCTTTCCAAAACGGCGAGATAAATCGCTGGTCTTAATGGATGTGGTGATATCTGTCATGAACGATTTCCTTTCAGTCCTTGGATTTTAATAGCAAGACCGCCAAAAATGCGGTATGTCGCAATTTCGACGGCCTTGCTATATTGTCCTTGTTTTTGGTTGTTTATTTTACAATCAAGTTGCAGAGGCGACCCGGAACGAAGATCATCTTCACGATGGCCTTATCGCCGACAAGCTCTTTGATCTCTGCCATCTCGGGCAGTTCCTTCTCGGCTTCCTCTTTGGTCATGTCGGTGGAGATGACGATGCGTCCGCGAACCTTGCCATTAATCTGTACGCCGATTTCAACTTCGCTGCGCTTCATCGCAACCTCGTCATAAACAGGCCACTTCTCAAGTGCGAGACCTTCTGTGCCATATCCCATCAGCTCCCACATTTCTTCGCAGATATGGGGTGCGACTGGAGATAGCAGCAGCAGCAATGTGCGGAGCTCATCCTTGGTGCAGCTGCCCTGCGAGTAGAATTCATTCACAAGGCTCATCATCGCAGCGATTGCGGTGTTGAACTTCATCGCTTCAAAGTCCTCTGTGACCTTCTTGATGGTTTCGTGCATCACAGGGGTCATCTTCTTTGAATAGCCCTTTTGATCTGTGACCATATCCATCAAACGCCATACGCGGTCTAGGAAACGGCGGCAGCCTCGAGCGCCGTCTGTGCTCCACGGAATCGCCTGATCAAAGGCACCCATGAACATCTCGTACATGCGGAAGGAGTCCGCACCCAGCTCGCCCACAATGATATCGGGGTTGATGACATTGCCGCGAGACTTGGACATCTTCTCGTGGTTCTCGCCCAATATCATGCCATGGCTTGTGCGCTTTTGGTAGGGCTCCGGCGCTTTGATCACGCCGATATCATGCAGGAACAAATGCCAGAAACGGCTGTACAGCAGGTGAAGCGTGGTATGCTCCATGCCGCCGTTATACCAGTCAACGGGCATGAAGTAATCCAATGCCTCTTGGCTTGCGAGTTCCTCTGTGTTGTGCGGGTCACAGTAGCGCATAAAATACCAGCTGCTTCCAGCCCACTGGGGCATGGTGTCGGTCTCGCGCTTTGCAGGTGCACCGCATGTGGGGCAGGTGGTGTTGACCCAATCGGTCATCGCTGCCAGCGGGCTCTCGCCGCTATCGGTTGGCTCGTAGTTGGCTACATCGGGCAGCACAACGGGGAGCTGATCGTAGGGAACAGGCACCGTGCCGCAATGCTCGCAGTGCACAACGGGAATCGGCTCGCCCCAATAACGCTGGCGGCTGAATACCCAGTCGCGGAGCTTGTAGTTGATCTTGCGCTCGCCAAGCTTGTTATCCACCAGCCAAGCAGCCATCTTCGCCTTCGCATCCGCGACGGACAAACCATCGAGGAATCCGCTGTTAACAACGATGCCTTCATTGGTGTTGGTATAGGCTTCCTTGGTCACGTCGCCGCCGCTGATCACCTCAATGATCGGCAGACCAAACTTGGTTGCAAATTCATAGTCACGCGTGTCATGTGCGGGAACAGCCATGATTGCGCCCGTGCCGTAGGTCATGAGCACATAATCGCTCACCCAAATCGGGATTTCCTTGCCGTTGCCTGGGTTGACAGCCGTGAGACCGTTAATCGCAAGACCTGTCTTGTCTTTTACAAGCTCAGTGCGCTCAAAGTCGCTCTTTTTGGAGGCTTCGGTGCGGTAGGCTAGGATTTCATCATAGTTGCTGATTTCAGCCTTGTACTTATCAATCAGCGGATGGTCGGGGCTGACAACCATATAGGTTGCGCCAAAAAGCGTATCTGGGCGGGTGGTGAATACGCGCAGGCGATCTTCCTTGCCGCTCACGACAAAGTCGATTTCCGCGCCTTCGCTTCTGCCAATCCAGTTGCGCTGCTGAATCTTGACCTTCTCAATGTAGTCTGCATTATCCAAACCATCAATGAGCTTTTGTGCATATTCGGTGATGCGGAGCATCCATTGGGACTTGACCTTGCGCACGACTTCGCTGCCGCAGCGCTCGCAAGCACCCTGCACAACCTCTTCATTGGCAAGACCGCATTTGCAGCTTGTGCACCAGTTGATGGGCATTTCAGCTTTGTAGGCAAGACCATGTTCCATGAATTTCAGGAAAATCCACTGCGTCCACTTATAATACTCGGGATCGGTCGTGTTGATCTCGCGCGAGTAGTCAAAGCTAAAGCCCAGACGCTGGAGCTGCTCTCTGAAATGGTCGACATTCTTCTTGGTAACAACCGATGGATGAATCTTATGCTTGATCGCATAGTTCTCCGTAGGCAGACCAAAAGCATCGTAGCCGATTGGGTACAGGACATTGAAGCCCTCCATGCGGCGCTTACGAGCGATGATGTCAAGGGCGGTGTTGCTGCGGGGATGACCCACGTGCAGACCATCACCGCTGGGATAGGGGAACTCTATCAAGCAATAGAACTTGGGCTTTTCGCTAGGGAACTCGGCGTTAAACACGCCGCTGTCCAGCCAGCGATCCTGCCATTTCTTTTCAATGTTCTTGGGGCTGTAGGAAGAGTGATGTTGCATTGCCATTTCTCCTTTATACTTTGCCACAGAGTGGGTTTATTTCGTATTAGCTTTCAATTTCTCAATGCCGATCTTCATGCGGCGCAGGCTCTCGTCTTTGCCAAGCAGGTAGGCGATTTCGGTCGTGCCGCCGGGTGTGCTTTGCTGCCCTGAAATGGCTATGCGCACAGGCCACATGATCTGCCCTGTTTTCATTTCATTTGCCGCCGCAAGACCCATCAGCGTTTCCTTGAGCGCTTCTTCGCTAAAGTCATCTTGGTTTGTGAGGGCTTCCAGCGAAAGCTCAAGCACCTTGAGCGAAATCTCAGCATCGGTTTTCATCTTCTTATGGGTATAGATCGCGATATCGTACTCGGGCAATTCCGCTAGGAACGAAACCATATCAGGCACGCGGTCAAAGACCTCGGTGCGCGTATGCATCAGCTCTGCCAAGCGGCGGTAATCCATATTCTTGCTGGCAAGTACGCGGTCAAACCACGGCGTCACCATTTCCAGATAGCTATCAAAGGGCATTCTTGAAATGTACTCATGGTTGAACCAAACAAGCTTCTCGGTGTTGAAGATCGCAGGGGCTTTGCTCAGTCCCTTCACATCAAACGCCTCGACCAGCTCGTCCATGGTAAAAAATTCGCGCTCATCTCCAGGACTCCATCCCAGCAATGCAATGAAATTGATGATCGCATCCTTCACGTAGCCTTGGGAGAGCAAATCCTCAAAGCTCGGGTCGCCATAGCGCTTGCTCAGCTTGCGCGAGGCGTCCTTCATTACAGGGCTTAGGTGGATGTAGATGGGCGCATCCCATCCGAAGGCAGTGTACAACAGATTATATTTCGGCGTGGAGCTTAGGTACTCCGTGCCGCGCATCACATGGGTAATGCCCATGAGGTGATCGTCAATAACGTTTGCAAAGTTATAGGTGGGCAGTCCGTCCGCCTTGATCAAAACATTATCATCAAGGGTATCGCAGGGAGCTTCCACATGTCCATACAGCGCATCCTCAAAACTTGCAAAGCCTGTGGTGGGGATGTTTTGGCGGATGACGCAGGGCTCGCCGCTTTCCATGCGCGAAAGGGCCTCCTCGCGCGTCATGTGGAGGCAATGCTTGTCATACTTCCACTGCTCGCCCTTGGCGGTTGCAGCGTCTCGGCGCTCCTGCAGCTCTTCCTTGGTGCAAAAGCAGGGGTATGCCGCGCCCGACTTCACAAGCTCCATCGCGAATGGCAAATAGCTATCCTTGCGCTCGGTCTGGATATAGGGGCCAAAATCGCCGCCTACATCGGGTCCTTCGTCATAAATGAGACCCGCTTGGCGTAGGCTCTTGTAGATGAGTTCTACCGCGCCTTCCACTTCACGTTCTTGATCAGTATCCTCTATGCGCAAAATAAATTTGCCGCCGTTTTTCTTGGCAAATAGATACGTATACAGAGCGGTACGCAAGCCGCCCAGATGCAAATAGCCCGTGGGGCTTGGGGCAAAGCGGGTACGAATAGTCATAAGGGCCTCCTTGTCATACTCATAGAATGGTTACAAATGCATATTATATACTAATTTGCAGATTAAGTCGATTGGAAATGGATAATTTATTGTTTCATTTGTCTAGAGCTACAATACATATTGGACAAAGAAGAAAAAAGATGAAGGATAAGACAAAATCGGTTATAGTTGAATTGCAGCCAACATAACAGAGAGGAGCCTTATCCTTCATGAACAGCATAACACAAGATATGAAGTACAAG
>LFRM01191210.1_pt1 | contig 16649 bp, 11 predicted proteins | sample 618341 | NCBI WGS metagenome assembly LFRM01 (sample SAMN03654438, study PRJNA283298) | anaerobic digester metagenome | isolation source: pool of bioreactors CSTR01a, CSTR02a, and CSTR03a thermophilic anaerobic... | place: Denmark: Kgs. Lyngby | collected 2014-05-21 | reverse complement strand
GTTTATCTGTAATTTATTCCATGGTAATATATTCATTCATGCTTTTGCCGTGCATTCATCTGTATTGTCGCCGTATTATCCAAAAGCAGATTTTTCGGATATTTATGATCCAAAGTAAAATAATGCTTGTTTTTTTCTGCTCCTTTGTGTACAATGGAAAGCAATATAAATTTTATAAAGGAGAGATGAGAGAGATGAGAAAGATGAGAAGAGTACCCTACCGAGTATACCTGTCAGAACAGGAGCTTCCCACCACCTGGTACAACATTCAGGCTGATCTGCCCACACCTTTAAAGCCGGCGTTAAACCCGGTAACCAAAAAACCGGTTACACCCGATGACTTAGCGGCTATATTTCCAAAGGACTTAATCCTTCAAGAAGCAAGTACCCAGCGATTCATTGATATCCCAGAGGAAGTACAGGAAATGTACAAATCCTTCAGGCCATCCCCGCTGTGCAGGGCATATCGCCTGGAGGCTGAGCTGGATACTCCTGCTAGGATCTATTACAAATATGAAGGTGTCACACCATCGGGCAGCCACAAGCTGAACACTGCCATACCCCAGGCCTACTACAACAAGATAGCGGGTATAAAAAGGCTGTCTACCGAGACCGGAGCCGGGCAATGGGGTTCTGCCCTGAGTATCGCCGCCAGTATGTTCGGCCTGGAATGCACCGTATACATGGTGAAGGTCAGCTATCAGCAAAAACCTTACCGTAAGCTGTTGATGGAAACATACGGCGCCACCGTCATACCCAGCCCCAGCCCGCATACCGAAGCCGGAAAAAGGATTTTGGCCGAAAATCCCGATTCGCTGGGAAGTTTAGGTATAGCCATAAGTGAAGCCGTTGAGGATGCAGCCACCCATGACGATACCAATTACGCTTTGGGAAGCGTTCTGAACCATGTAGTGCTTCACCAGACTATAATCGGTCAGGAAGCAAAGCTTCAAATGGAAAAGATCGATGAATACCCCGACATAGTCATCGGATGCTGCGGTGGCGGCAGCAATTTTGCGGGAATAAGCTTCCCCTTTTTGATGGACAAGATAAGGGATGGGAAAAAACTTCAGGCCATAGCGGTAGAACCAGCGGCCTGTCCCACCCTGACCAAAGGAGTATTTGCATATGACTACGGCGATACAGCCAAGATGGCACCCATCGTACCGATGTATACCCTTGGTCATGGATTTGTCCCACCAGGCATCCATGCCGGCGGGCTTCGATACCATGGCGATTCGGCACTGGTAAGCCAATTATATCATGACGGGCTTATTGAGGCCCGGGCAGTCTATCAAAGGGCAGTATTTGAAAGCGCAGTCAAATTTGCCAGGACTGAAGGAATACTTCCAGCTCCCGAATCGGCCCATGCTATTAAAACAGCAATTGATGAAGCCATCAGATGCAGGGAAGCGGGCGAAGCCAAAACTATTTTGTTCTGCCTGAGCGGACACGGTCATTTTGATCTCGCTGCTTACGAAGCTTACTTCAATGATCAGCTTGAGGATGTGGAGTATACCAATGAAATGCTTGAAGAAGGTTTAAAATGCCTCCCCAATATTGTATAAAATCATTACCAGCGCAACCCCTTGCAAAAGCAAGGGGTTGCCTATTTAATAGTGCAAAACTGATGAGAAAGCATTGTATTTTGTATAAAAATGCAGTAAAATAGAAGGCAATAATGATTGCATGTGAATAAGCACCTTTTGTGCTCATCCAATACATTTTAAAGTACATCCGATGATAAAAAAAGCGGTTATTTGATACCGCCTTAAACAATTAAATACACAAGGAGAAGGAAAGCTAATGGTAGAAAAGGATTTTATCATGGAAAATGAGGCTGGTCTGCATGCCCGCCCCGCTGCCAAATTCACAAAGGTAGCAAACAGCTATAAATCTGATGTATATGTTATAAAAGACGGAAAGATTGGAAACGGCAAGAGCTTGTTATCAATACTGGCGCTGGGAATTTATAAAGGTTCCAAATTCAGAGTTCAAATCGTAGGTCCGGATGAAGCGGAAGCCATGTTTGGAATCACGAAAATAATTGACAGCAACTTTATGGAGGACGATTAAAAGCATATTATCATTTCCTTTCTATAAACCTTCGCATATTCCCAAATTTGTTCAAATAGCCTTTTCAATACGAACAGACCGATGTTTCAAACAACCGACTACCACTGAACAAATACATCTCCGGACCCGCTAACAACAGTTTACCAGCCCATTGCATAGGCATTGCCTTCACTCTTGGGAGATGCCGCTCCCTCAATAAGACCGTTATCAAAATCATACCTTACACCGCAAACCTCGCCATTGGTATTGAAACCATTCAGGTGAAGTCTGTGTCCCTTTTCCTGAAGCTTGTATAACGCAGCCAGCTCTATTCCCTCTTCAACATACACGGTGCCATCCCCAACTGTATGGGGATAGAAGGAATTTACAAAGTGTGTTGTATGAAAGGTAGGCGCTTCCACGGCTTCCTGTATACCCATGCCGAATTCCGCTATGTTCAAAAAGAACTGCAGCGTCCACTGATCCTGCATATCACCACCCGGTGTGCCGAACACCATCCAGGGCTTACCGTCTTTAAAGGCCAGTGATGGCGTAAGGGTTGTCCTGGGCCTCTTCCCCGGTGCAAGGCAGTTGGGATGAGTGGGATTAAAATTAAACATCTGAGCTCTCGTACCCAGAGGAAAACCGACGTACGGGATAACCGGCGATGAGGGGATCCATCCTCCGCTGGGCGTGGCTGACATCATAAATCCCTCGGCATCAACCGCATCGAGGTGGGTTGTATCCCCCTTATACGATTCGTCACTATTTGTAACATAATCGCTGTGAGGGATGAAGTTATTTGCCTTTAACGGATCAATTCTGACTCTTTGCTGCGCATTGTATTCCTCGGACAACAGCATATCAAGAGGAACTTCCGTTAATTCGGGATCACCGTAATACCTGTCTCTGTCCGCAAATGCCAGTTTGGAACACTCAACCACCGTATGAATGTAATCTGCGGAATTGTGACCCATGCCTTTTAAGTCAAAGTCCTCCAACAACTTCAGCTGTTGCAGGAACACCGGTCCCTGGGTCCAGGGCCCGCATTTGAAAACCCTGTAATTCTTGTAATCTGCATATACCGGCTTTTCAAGCCTGGTTTCATATGTATCAAAGTCTTCCTTTGTAAGCAATGCTGTATGACTTTTACCGCTTGCATCTTTAAATGAATTATTCTGGCAGAATTCAAGTATTTTATCGGCTATTTCCCCCCTATAGAAACAGTCCATGGCACTCCTGATGCCCATCTCTCTATCGCCGTTGCAGCTTTTTTCGGCCTCAATCATAAGCCTGAATGTACGGGCAATGCCCGGCTGCTTTAGTATCTCGCCAACTTTCGGGATCCTCCCTCCGGGAGTGTAAACCTCAGCAGATGTAGGCCATTCGTTTACAAACTTGTCCCTTAGCGATGTCAGTGTGTTGTGCAGGGCCTGGTACACCGGAAAACCATATTCGGCCAGTTCAAGAGCAGGTTCCAACACATCACAGAGGGACAGCTTTCCGAATTTTAACAAAGCAGTCAAATAGGAGCCAACCAATCCCGGTACGGTGGCACCCAGGAAGCCGTCGCCGGGAATCATACTTATCCCCCTATTCCTGAACCACTCTATAGTGGCATTCCGTGGAGCCGTTCCCTGCCCGCTTATGGCTATAACCCGTCCATCTTTCGGATTGTATATAAGTATGGGACACTCGCCACCCAAGCCGTTTTGATGAGGCTTGAGCACCGCCAGAGCAAACCCGGCAGCAACCCCGGCATCAACTGCATTACCTCCTTTAGCAAACATCTTCAGCCCGGCAGATGTTGCAAGGCAATGCCCTGTCGCCAGTACACCCCTTCTTCCGTAAATAGCGGGCCTTATAGCTTTCATGCAATCCATCCTTTCTTGTTAATATTTGTATTCCATAAGGTACTGAAATACTGACCGCAGTCTGTCCAGTTCCTTAAAGGTCTCCTCATCAATACGTTCCTCTTCCCTGAAATAATCCAATTCACCCCCTACATTGCTGTAAGCAAACTGGATCTGTTTATAAAAACCGTCTATCCTTATCTTTAATGATAACTCAGAGTTGGGATACATTTCAATCCCCGGGATGATATTTTCCGGATAATAGGAGCCCAAATCACCGACACGCTGTTTGTTAATAAGATGATTGAGAAGCTGTTTTATCTGCTTTTCGCTTAAATTCCCACTTTCAAATTCCTCCTGGAATATGTCCTTTCGTCTTCGGACCAATCCGCTTCCATACAGCTCAAAAATCGGTTCGGAATCATCAGCTATTTCAATTATTACAATTTTATTCGTATCCGAGGAATCATATGAAATACGGGACATGGGGATAACCGTCCCATTGGAACACCCGAGCAGAAAACACAAAAGAACAAGCATAAGCACTATCATCCTCATATTCCTCATCCTCGCAAAAACGTTCAAATATTCAGCTTCCCTATATCAGACGTAAATAAATCCCATCAGGTTTCATATCGAAGGAATTTACTTTTTATTATTATGCTTGCCGGAACAACAATATATCCCGGGTCCCGCTTATGAAATTCCTCGGTTGCAACACTTTCCATTGTATGATATTATTTTGATGTTATAAATTAGGCTATAACACATAGTACTGTTCAAATTGAAGGAGGTTTTTCCGTGGCAGAGCAGGATAAAATGGAAAAGATTGTAGCACTATGCAAAAACCGAGGTTTTATTTATCCCGGTTCTGAAATATACGGCGGTTTGGCCAACACTTGGGATTACGGTCCTTTAGGAGTTGAATTGAAAAACAATATAAAAAAGGCCTGGTGGAAAAAATTTATCCAGGAAAGCCCGTACAACGTTGGAATTGACGCTGCCCTCCTTATGAATCCCCGCACCTGGGTGGCATCCGGCCATCTGGAAAGGTTCAATGACCCGTTGATCGATTGTCGGGAATGCAAATCCCGCTTCAGGGCAGACAATATGATCGAGGATTACATGGCAGCGAACAATTATCCAGATCCCTCTGTAATGGGATGGAGCAACGAACAAATGCTTGAATTTATAAATAGCAATAAAATTCCGTGCCCGGAATGCGGCAAGCACAATTTTACGCCCATCCGCCATTTTAACCTGATGTTCAAAACCTTTCAAGGAGTTACCGAGGATTCAAAAGCCGAACTGTATCTCAGACCAGAAACGGCCCAGGGAATATTCGTAAACTTCAAGAATGTCCTAAGGACATCGCGGAAGAAAATACCCTTTGGGATCGGGCAGATAGGCAAGGCGTTCCGCAACGAGATAACCCCCGGCAACTTCATCTTCCGGACCCGGGAATTTGAGCAGATGGAATTGGAATTCTTCTGCAAGCCGGGAGAAGACATGGAGTGGTTTAAATACTGGAAGGATTTCTGCAAGAACTGGCTGATAAGCCTGGGGATGAATGAAAACAACCTCAGGATGAGGGATCATTCCCCAGAAGAACTGTCCCACTACAGCACCGCGACAACGGACATTGAATACATGTTCCCCTTTGGATGGGGTGAAGTATGGGGCATAGCAAACAGAACGGATTTTGATCTAAAACAGCATGCCCAGCATTCAGGGGAGAACTTCAATTACCTTGACCCGATCACCAACGAGCAATATATACCCTACTGTGTCGAGCCTTCGGTAGGGACAGACCGCATACTGCTGGCTTTCCTCTGTGATGCTTACAATGAAGAACAGTTGGACGACGGAGAAAAAAGGGTGGTATTAAAGCTGCATCCCGCTCTGGCTCCCTACAAGGCAGCAGTACTGCCCCTTGTGAAAAAGCTTCGGGAACCCGCCGAACAGCTTTACAACCAGCTGCTAAAGAAATTCATTGTGGACTACGACGAAACCGGCAGCATCGGCAGGCGATACAGGCGTCAGGATGAGATCGGAACCCCATACTGTATTACCATTGATTTTGATACCCTTGAAAATCATACGGTTACCATAAGGGACAGGGATACTATGGAGCAGATACGCATAAAAGTTGATGAAATAGAGGATTATCTGGAAGAAAAAACGTACTTTTAGAAAAAATAGCCGGAAACCCGGCTATTTTTCTTTAATGTATGTTTTATCAGGCAATGATACCAGAAGTTCATGGCTTTTCTCATTACACAATGGCCTATGAGTAGATATTATCCTTCCGATAAACGATGTTGCCCAGTTTTCCGTCCGCCCTTCCTCCGCGAGGGTCTTGCCTCTTTGCAATATAAGCCTTTCTGCCCATAAAACTATAGGGTACATCATCCACATTGCCTTTCATAATATCGGTACAGCAATCGTATACATCCTGTATGATTGACGCGGGTACTACCGGAATTCCGTGGGATAGCAGTATCCGAGCATACCTGCCTTCCATGTCCAGAAGCATGCCCACCGTTTTTTGATACTCCTGAATTGGCAGGCTTTCATCCAGGAAAAGGAATGTGAAGCTGTTGCAGGCATCACCGGTGAATAATATCCTTCTTTCCCTCAAAAGAAAGCACACAGAACCAGGAGTATGACCCGGGGCTTCAATCACTTCAATTGTCAATCCGCCAAGGTTAAACAGGTACCCGTTCTCCAATGGGAGCAGTTCAATGTCCCTGACCGGCACATAATCATCCTCAGGCATGGAATGTTCCTTCAATATATTTTTTAGGCTTTCTTCCCTCAGCTCTTTATTTCCATGCTCTTTAAACAGAGAAATATCTCCGGGGTTTATATAGACCGATCGGTAAAGGAAAGCTCCTCCTATATGATCAATATGGCCGTGGGAAAGTACAACATCATAGGGCAAGTCGGTCAAGCCCTCCACATATTCTTTAACATTGCCTAGACCCATACCGGTATCAATCAATATAGCTCTGTCCTTCCCTTCAACTAAATACATGAACTCGCCCGTCAGCACGCTCTTTATACATGTAATGCCTTCCTCCACCTCATGTGATCTATAATAATTCATAATCTTCATCCTCCAAAATTCGATTGAATTTATTGACCATCTCATCCAGCATCTCATCGGTAAACCGGCCCATGCTTAAGTTTACAACAGCACGAAGGGGCATGTACTTCATGATAGCTATCATCATATCCATAGCCTCTTCTTCATCGGCTCCCTCCCTCATAAAGGGACTGTTTTTGTTCATCCTTGCAAATTCCTCTTTTGCCACGGGTCCGATAACCGGGTCTGAAAGAATATCTCCTATTGTGGTGTTCCTGTGGATCCGCTTCCTTACATCAACCGTCGATTTAACCGTGATGGTATCCCTTAATGCGATATCCCGGGAAGACCTGCCTATCAGTATTTCAAATTCTCCGCTTTCCACATGCCAGTCCTGTATATCAGTGTTATAATAGGCAAAAGCCCTCTTATCCAGGATAAATGAAACAGTTTTTTCCTCCCCCGGCTTCAGTTCAATCTTTTCAAAGCCTTTTAACTCCTTCTCCGGCCTTATTACTGAGCTTTCCACATCCCTCACATACAGCTGGACGATCTCCTTGCCCGTCATATTTCCTGTATTCTTAACCCGCACGGTAACATCGACTGTCTCGTTATCCAAAATCTCCTTTTTGCTGATTTGGAGGTCGCTGTACTCAAAAGTGGTATAGCTCAAGCCAAAGCCAAATGGAAACAGGGGTTCTATGTTTTTCTTGTCATAGTACCTATAACCTACAAATATCTCCTCCCTGTATTCCACCCTGTCCCCTTCCCCCGGAAAATTCAGATATGAAGGATTGTCGCTGAGCTTCCTGGGGAAGGTTTCGGCCAGTTTGCCACTGGGATTGGCTTCACCGAATAATATATCCGCAATGGCACCTCCAAGAGCCTGTCCAGCCAGATATGCCTCCAAAACGCCCTTTACACGGTCAAGCCAAGGCATCTCAACCGGTGAACCGTTGCAAAGAACAACAACCACATTGGGCTGAACCTGCGCTACAGCTTCGATTAATGTATTATGGCTCTCGGGCATGCTCATATGCTGCCGGTCATACCCCTCGGATTCATACCTTTCAGGAAGCCCGGCAATGATAACGGCAATATCGGCTTTGGCAGCCGTTTCCCTGGCTTCATTCAAAAGCGACACATCGGCCTCATCCTTTTCCAGATCATACCCTCTTGCGTACACGATATGTGCATTATCGCCAGCCACCTTACAGATCTCCTCATACACATCGTCCAGCCTGGTGGGATTTACATGTGAACTACCTCCTCCCTGATATCGGGGCCGCCTTGCAAACTCACCAATTACGGCAATGGTCCCCTCCCTCTTAAGCGGCAGGATTCTATCTTCATTCTTCAGAAGAACCATGCATTCCCTGGCTACCTCTCTTGCCAGCTGATGGTGGGCTTCTTTATCATAGGTGGCATTCGGCCTTTTGTTTTCAACGGCCTTAAATATCAGTTTCAGTATTCGTTCCACCACCATGTCCAGTTCTTCTTCGGACAATATTCCGGCCTTAACGGCCTCAACTATCTTTCGATCTCCTATTCCAAAACTGGAGGGCATCTCCAGATCCAAGCCGGCTGCCAGTCCCTTTACCCTTTCATTCACCGCACCCCAATCGGAAACCACAATGCCTTCAAAACCCCATTCACCCCTCAGAATATCGGTCAACAGGTATTTGTGTTCGGAAGCAAATTCACCGTTCACCTTATTGTATGAACACATTACCGTCCAGGGCCGTGCTTGCTTTACAGCCCCTTCAAAGCTGGCCAGATATATCTCCCGCAAGGTCCTCTCATCCACAATTGCATCTACTGTCATCCTACGGTGTTCCTGATTGTTGACAGCATAGTGTTTAAGGGAAGTCCCAATACCCTGACTCTGCACTCCTCTTATATGGCTGGCTGCCATCTCGGAAGACAGATACGGATCCTCCGAAAAATACTCAAAATTTCTTCCGCACAGCGGTGAACGCTTGATATTGGCTCCCGGCCCAAGCAAAACCGCTACGTCTTCAGCCTGACACTCCTCTCCTATCGCGGCCCCCACCTTCTCAAGCAGTTCTCGGTTCCACGAGCTGGCAAGGCCTGCAGCCGAAGGAAAGCATGTAGCCGGAACGCTCTTATGAACTCCCAGGTGATCGGCATCCGCCTGTTGCTTGCGCAGGCCGTGCGGACCGTCAGTAACCATTATGGATGGAATGCCCAATCGTTCGACACCTTTCAGGTGCCAGAAGTCAAGCCCGGAACACATACCGGCCTTCTCCTCCAGGGTCATCTGCGAGATCAGTTTTTTAATATCCCTTTCCATTACCATCCTCCCCTTATTTGGTTTTGAACTCTACTAAATGACGTATACCCGCAAGCCGAAGATATGAGCTTTGCCTTCCTGGTGTTATTGGCGAAAAGCAAGCCGGTCATTGATTTGGAACGATTATTTGCGTCAGCAAGCCTGTTTGTTAAAATACGACAAGAAAATGATCCGCACAAAAACAAAGCGATTTTCTCTGTCAGCACGATGAGTTCAATCCAAATATGTAAAGCATATGCCGAAAAAATATACCCTTGAAACAGTGTACAATACTTAACATTTGATGTCAATATTGCCAAATTATTGGGATTTTAAGATTGAGTTCCACATTTCATAACCATGAGGGTGGAAGTTAAATTTTCAATTCGCTCCGGTGCAGATTAAAACAAAAAATTTAATTACCAATGTTGAATTATTATTCATTTAATTGTATAATTATAACTATAAATAATAAGGGGGTATAGCCAATGAATACCCAGGATATCATAGCTCTTGATAAAAAATACTATATGAATACATTCGGCGACAGGATGCAGGTTGTATTTGAATACGGCTCCAATTCCACCCTGTACGATAAGGAAGGAAAAGCTTATACCGACTTTTTGGGAGGAATTGCGGTTAACGTGCTGGGCTACGGTCATCCTGCCCTTGTGGAAGCCGTCTCAGCCCAGCTTAAAAAGCTCATACACTGTTCCAATCTGTTCTACATCGAAGCGCAGGCAAAGCTGGCTCAGCTCCTCGTTCAAAACAGCTTCGGTGACAGGGTCTTCTTTGCCAACAGCGGGGCTGAAGCCAATGAAGGGGCAATCAAGCTGGCCAGGAAGTATTATTGGAATATGGGAATGAATAAATATGAGATAATAACCACTGACAATTCCTTTCATGGCAGAACTCTGGCCACCCTGGCCGCCACCGGGCAGGAGAAATATCAAAAGCCCTTCCAGCCCATGCCCGAAGGCTTTAAAACTGTGCCCTATAACGATCTTGAAGCCCTGGAGAAGGCCATTGACGACAAAACCAGCGCCGTCATGATCGAGCTTATTCAGGGGGAAGGCGGTATCATTGAAGCCGAATATGAATATGTTAAGGGCCTGGAAAGGTTGTGCAGGGAAAAGGGCATTCTGCTTATCATAGATGAAGTACAAACCGGTATGGGAAGGACCGGCAGACTGTTTGCATACCAGCATTATGGCATACAGCCGGACATTATAACCCTTGCAAAGGGGCTGGGAGGCGGGATACCCATTGGCGCCATTATAGCCAGAGAGCCGGTTGCATCGGCTTTTGACCCCGGCAGCCACGGTTCAACCTTTGGAGGCAATCCCCTTGCCTGCTCGGCCGGCATAGCTATCCTTTCCACAATTTTACAAGAAGACCTTATAGACAGATGTGCCAAACTTGGTGATTACTTCAAAGGCAAGCTTAATGATCTCAAAGATAAGTATAAATTCATCAAGGATGTCAGGGGGAAGGGATTGATGCTGGGCATGGAGCTGGATCCATCGGTATCCGGAAAGGATATCGTTAACCTAGCCTTTGAAAGGGGATTTATTATCAACTGTACCGGCTACAACACCCTGCGATTCGTCCCCCCACTGATCATCACCGAAAAGGAAATCAATGGGCTGGTATGCCAATTGGATTCAATATTCAACGATATATCGGAGGTCTGAACATGAAAAAAGCGGTGTTGGTCCTGGAGGATGGCTCCCATTATATCGGCAAGCTTATCGGCAGTGAAGGAGAAGTTTTCGGACAGCTGGTATTCAATTCATCCATGACCGGCTATCAGGAGATCCTGACCGATCCCTGTTACCGGGGCAAAATAGTAACCTTCACATATCCAATGATAGGAAATTACGGCTATAACCTAGAAGACAACGAATCCCCGATGGTTCAGGCAAGAGGGGTCATCATAAAAGAGCTGTGCGATGAACCCAGTAGCTGGCGCAGCCATGGTTCTCTGGCCGATTTTCTGAGAATGAATGGAATCACCGGCATTCAGGATATAGATACCCGGCATCTGGTTCACAGTCTAAGGGAGAAGGGCAGCATGCGGGGAATTATCTCATCCGTCAATGACAATGTGGAGGCGCTGCTCGACAAAGTTAATAAACTGTCAAAGCTGCATACCGATCCGGTGGCGGAGATCACCGTTGGCTCGGTATTCTCCCTGGAAGGAAAGGGTCCCAGAATAGCGGTGTTGGATCTGGGAGTAAAATACAGCCTAATCAATAGCCTGGCAAGCCTGGACTGCCATATTTTCATGCTTCCTGCATATGCCGATGATAAAGAAATACTTTCATTGCGGCCTGATGGCGTTATACTGTCGGGCGGACCGGGAGATCCGCGTATGCTGCCCTATGCTGTTAAAACGATAAGAGCCCTTATAGGCCAAAAGCCCATACTGGGGATCGGGCTGGGCTGTCAGCTTGCGGGTATGGCGATGGGTATGGAGGTAGCCAGGCTCAAAGCAGGCCATTACGGAAACAACCAACCGGTAAAGGATCTATCAAATCAGCGGGTATACATGACATACCAACACCACGATTTTATCCTTGAAAGTGATTCAGCAAAGGATTTAGTCGTGACCCACATTAACATGAACGACAATACCGTAGAAGGTTTTATCTCCACCCGGTATCCCCTGAGGGGGATCCAGTTTCATCCGGGATTTGCTTTGGCTGAAGATGAGTCCTCCCGGGTATTGACGGAGTTCGTAGCCAGCCTATAGGCAGCGCTTTATATTCAAAAGCTGCTCAAAGGCTATGACACTCACATTTATCACTTTATCAAATCCAGCTAAGCACAGAAAAGGAGTTGGAATATGCCAAAACGACAGGATATAGACAAGGTACTGGTTATAGGCTCGGGACCCATAGTCATCGGGCAGGCAGCTGAATTCGACTATTCAGGCACGCAGGCCTGTAAAGCCCTCAAAGAAGAGAATATACAGGTGGTGCTGGTAAACAGCAATCCGGCCACGATCATGACTGATCCTGATATTGCCGACAGGATATACATTGAGCCCATAACGCTGGATGTTGTATCCAGAATTCTGTACCGGGAACGCCCCCAGGGAATTCTTCCGACCCTGGGAGGGCAAACCGGCCTGAATATGGCTGTCCAGCTGGCTCAAAGCGGTATATTGGATCGGCTGGGCATTCAGCTTCTGGGCACCTCCCTTTCATCCATCCAGAAGGCTGAAGATCGCAAGACATTTAAAATAGCCATGGAAGAAATTGGGGAAAAAGTGGCGTCAAGCGCCGTTGTCACCTCCTTATCGGAGGCTATCAGTTTTGCTGAGGAAGTGGGTTTCCCCATTATAATCCGGCCGGCCTACACCCTGGGAGGCACCGGCGGCGGAATCGCCCACAACATGGAAGAATACAAGAGCATCGTTGCCCGGGGACTTAAAAGCAGCATAATCCATCAGGTTATAGTGGAACAAAGCCTAGTTGGCTGGAAGGAAATTGAATATGAGGTCATACGGGACGGCGCCGATAACTGCATAGTGGTGTGCACCATGGAGAATCTGGATCCAGTTGGCATCCACACTGGAGACAGCATAGTTGTTGCTCCCAGCCAAACCCTTTCCCACAAGGAGCATTCCATGTTGGCCAACGCGGCTAAAAGAATAATCCGGGCATTGGAAATTCAGGGAGGATGCAATATACAGTTTGCCCTAAATCCCAACAGCTTTGAGTATGTGGTCATTGAAGTCAACCCAAGGGTTAGCCGCTCCAGCGCCCTGGCTTCCAAAGCCACCGGTTATCCCATAGCCCGGGTGGTGAGCAAGATCGCCGTAGGCCTTAACCTGGATGAGATCGTAAATCCGGTAACCCAGACCACCTATGCCTGCTTTGAACCATCGGTTGACTATGTGGTTACCAAGGTTCCAAGGTGGCCCTTTGACAAGTTTGCTACAGCCAACCGCACCCTGGGCACTCAAATGAAAGCAACAGGAGAGGTAATGGCCATAGGCAGGAACTTCGAGGAATCCCTTCTCAAGGCCATAGACTCCCTTGACATAAAGATGAACTATCATATTGGTATGAAGGAAATAACAAGCTGGTCCGACCAGGCAATAATGAATTCCCTGAAAAACCCCGATGACGAGAGGATATTCGTGATCTCCGAGGCCTTAAACCGGGGCTACAGCGTGGATGAGATCCATGAAATCACGGGCATTGATCGGTTTTTCATAAGAAAGCTGCAAAACATCAACAGCTTAAGCTCAAGGGTTAAGGCCTGCCGGGGAAAAACCATAAGCAGAGAGCTGCTGTATGAATGTAAGAAATACGGCTTCGGCGACAGCTATATTGCCGAACTTCTAAATGCCTCTGAATCGGAAGTAAAGGATTTGAGAAAGCAGTACGGAATAGGCCCGGTATACAAGATAGTAGACACCTGTGCGGGAGAATTTAAGGCTGCTACCCCCTACTATTACTCCAGCTATGACATATACGATGATGCCAAACCCTCGGAGGGGCAAAAGGTGGTCATAATCGGTTCGGGGCCCATCCGCATCGGGCAGGGAATTGAGTTTGATTACTGCAGCGTACACTGTGCCAAAGCCCTCAGGGAGCTGGGAATAAAGGCCGTCATTATAAACAACAACCCGGAAACCGTCAGCACCGATTTCGATATTTCCGATACGCTGTATTTCGAACCCCTGACGAAGGAGTGCGTGCTGGACATAATTGAAAGAGAAAAACCCCTGGGAGTGGTGGTCCAATTCGGCGGGCAAACCGCAATCAACCTTGCACAGCCTCTGGCCAAAGCGGGAGTCAGAATACTGGGCACATCGGTTGAGGATATTGACAAAGCCGAGGACCGGGAAGAATTTCTAAAAACCTTGAAAGGCCTCAATATTCCCATGCCCGCCGGCAGTACGGCATATTCGGTTGATGATGCGGTCAGAATTGCTGAAAAAATAAGTTATCCGGTTCTGGTCCGGCCTTCCTACGTTCTGGGCGGCAGAGCCATGGAGCTGGTCTACAACCACGAGGAATTGCTGGAGTATATGAAGGCAGCGGTGGTTGTATCCCGCAATCACCCAGTGCTGGTGGATAAATATATCCCCGGCAAGGAAGTGGAAATAGACGGGATCAGCGATGGCAAAGATGTCCTTGTGGTAGGAATAATGGAGCACATTGAACGTGCAGGGGTTCATTCAGGAGACAGCATAGCAGTATATCCGGCACAGCACCTTTCCGATGAAATAAAAAACAGGATCGTCGATTATTCGGTGAGGATTGCCAAAGCCCTCAATATCAAAGGCTTGTTTAACATACAGTTTGTACTGGATCCGGACAATAACCTGTATGTCCTGGAGGTTAACCCCCGGGCCAGCCGCACAGTTCCGGTGTTAAGCAAAGCTACCGGAATCCCCATGGTTAAGCTGGCCACCCGCATTATGCTGGGGCAAAGCCTTGAGGAGCTGGGCTATGCCACGGGAGTTGTGCCCGAGCCCCATCTGGTCACCGTGAAGGCGCCGGTGTTTTCCTTTGCAAAGCTTACAACCGTTGACATATTCCTTGGACCGGAAATGAAGTCAACGGGAGAAGTGATGGGAACCGACACCAGCTATTATAAAGCACTGCATAAAGCGCTAATGGCGGCCGGTATACAGATACCCTCAAGCGGAAATATACTTTTTTCGGTGGCCGATCGGGATAAAGAAGAAGCCTCCGGTATGGCAGCTGAGCTTAGCTCTATGGGGTACAACATATACGCCACCGACGGCACATACGAATATTTTTCGAAAAAAGGCTTTCCGGTCCGTCAGGTTCGTAAAATGCATCTTATCGATGCACTGAAGAATGATTTTTTCCAGATGGTAATAAATACGCCCACCCGCGGCAAGAATCCATCTCGGTTCGGCTTTATGCTGAGAAGAACGGCCATGGAATTCAACATACCGTGTATAACCTCCCTGGACACTGTACGGGCCATCCTTCAAACCCTGAAACACCGCAATGAGAGGTTTGAGATAATCCCTCTCAACCGGTATTCAATTTGCGCTAACGCTTCAGCCATGCCGCCGGTTTTAGCTGTTAACCGATAACACAATATAGATCACTTACAGGAGGAAAATATATGAAACTGGATCTATACAACTATCAAGCTGAAAAAGCATTTATGCAAAAGCATCTCATTAAATTGCAGGACTACAGCCAGGATGAAATATACCAGGTGTTAAGCAAGGCTTTGGAGCTCAAGCAAAAGCATAAAGAAAAAATCCCCCATCCCTATCTTTCAGGGAAAAGCCTGGGAATGATATTCACCAAGTCTTCCACACGCACCAGGGTATCCTTTGAAGTGGGAATTTACCAATTGGGAGGATACGCCCTGTTCCTAAATGCCAATGATATCCAACTTGGCCGGGGTGAAACCATAGGCGATACGGCCAGTGTATTGTCCCGCTATCTCGATGGACTTATGATCAGGACTTTTAGACAGGAGGATGTGGAAGAGCTGGCTCAATATAGTTCAATTCCGGTTATAAACGGGCTTACCGATCTTCTTCATCCCTGTCAGGTGCTGGCCGATTTGATGACGATATATGAAAAAAAGGGTGCCCTGGCAGGCCTTAAACTGGCCTTTATCGGAGACGGTAATAATGTATGCCACTCCCTATTGATCGGGTGCACCAAGGTTGGCATGCATATATCGGTTGCCTGTCCGGAGGGCTATCTGCCAAAACAGGAGATAATGGAAACTGCGATGAAAAACGGCATGGCAACAGGTGCCGATGTCCTGATAACTCACGACCCGTTGGAAGCCATACGCGATGCCGATGTGGTATATACCGATGTATGGGCCAGCATGGGTCAGGAAGAGGATTTTGTAAACAGGGTAAAACACTTTAGCCCATATCAGGTAAACATAAAACTCTTTTCTCACGCTAAAGATGACGCCATATTCATGCACTGTCTGCCGGCCCATCGGGGAGAGGAAGTAACATCCGATGTAATCGACGGACCCCGCTCGGTAGTATTCGATGAGGCTGAAAACCGACTGCATGCGCATAAAGCCATTATGGTGCTCCTGATGGGGGACAGGGCAAATAACAAATGAAAAAGAAGTAGCGCTATATCGCCGGTAATAGCAAGCAGCAAATTTCATCCGTAAACTTCAGATAATATTTCTGGGATTATTAATTCGGGAAAAGGAGAAATCTGATATGGAATTGACAATTAAAAAGGCTTCCGAGCAGGATATCTTCGCTATACACCAGATTGTCCAGGAAGCATTTGAAAAATATGCAAGGGACCTGGGACTCCCCGACAAAGTATCGGCTTTGAAGGAAACTCCCCATACCATAAAGGAAGAA
>LFRM01163488.1_pt1 | contig 16649 bp, 15 predicted proteins | sample 618341 | NCBI WGS metagenome assembly LFRM01 (sample SAMN03654438, study PRJNA283298) | anaerobic digester metagenome | isolation source: pool of bioreactors CSTR01a, CSTR02a, and CSTR03a thermophilic anaerobic... | place: Denmark: Kgs. Lyngby | collected 2014-05-21 | reverse complement strand
CAATCTTATGTCTTTTTCTTTTTCTTCCACAAGGCACTGTAGAGCTCCTTAATCCACCGGTTAGGTTATTGGCAAGCCAATTCCGGGTTTTTGTAATTACCGTATCATTATGCAAGGATGGGTTGCTAACGTCAAGGGGTTGGAGGAATCTATTTGTTTCGCAAGGGTTTTCATAGGCTCACCTATGACAAGTGGCATTAAATTATGATACCATATTGCTCTACGGATGTTTTATTTATTAGAATGAAAAAAAACGGATGGTACTAAGGAGTGTGCATGAAGGTTCTGATCTTTGGGTTAGGTATAAACGGAGGCGGTTATTCCGCAGCCATGTATTTTCTGGACCATGGAGATGAGGTCAGGATTACTGACTTGAAGGGAGCTTGCGACCTTGGATCCGAGATGGAAGCCCTCTCTCTTCGAGGGGCCACATGCATTGAGGGCATTCATCGCAAGGAAGATTTCCTCTGGGCTGATATTGTAGTAAAAAACCCGGCCATCCCCCCTAACCACCCCCTACTTGCATCAGCGAGGATGGTGGTCAATGATTTTGCCTGGCTCTTCTCCTCCCCCTGGTGCTCCGAAACCAAAATCATCGCCATCACCGGAACAAAAGGCAAGACTACCACCTCAGCCGCAGTCGCCCATGTATTGGAGAAATTCGGTTACGAAGCCATGCAGTGTGGCAATATGGGTATAAGTGCATTCTCAGTTCTCCGCGAATGGGAAAAGCGGCATGATGCACAGAAGAAACTGCCCGATTTCTTGGTTTGTGAATTTTCCTCCTGGCTTGTTAGGGATACCATCATGGCCATGCACGGGGAACTTCCCCCTATGGAAGTGTGTGCCTTGACAAATTTCTATCCCGACCATCTGAACTCCTATGAAAGCATTGAAAACTATCTTGAGGACAAACTGAATCTCTTTACCCCTTCCACAAAGAAGGCTGTGGTTCCCGATGCTCTGATCAAAAGGGTACGTAAGCTGACAAAACTTGACAGCAGACGGGTACGGGGCATCGACAGGACTTGTGCAAAGGAAGTTGAGGAGATGCCTCATCTCAAGAGTGCCTACGCCATCCTGCTTGCATTAGGCTTCAAATGGAAAGCTGTTCTCAAGGCTTTGGGAAGCTTTGCAGGAGTGCCGCATAGGATAGAGCAGCTGGGAATACTTGATACCATCCTCTTTATCAATGACAGTGCGGCAACCATACCGGAAGCTGTTCACTTTACCTCCTCACGGTTCAAGAACATGGCGATTCACCTCATCTGTGGGGGAACAGACAAGAACCTAAAAGCGGATGCGATGCTGGATGTGCTCCAAGCCGCAACGAGCATCTCCCTGCTCGATGGTTCCTTTACCCGCAACAAGCTCATACCAATATTGACCCAGCACAAGATCACCTACAACGGACCGTTCTCCTCCATGGAAAGCGCTACGACCAACAGCTACTCATCGGCAAAGCGCAAAGCAAAGCAACTGCCCAACCTCCCTCAAGTGGTTCTGCTCTCTCCAGGTTGTGCATCCTTTCAGATGTTCAAGAATGAGTTTGACAGGGGTAACCAGTTCAAGGAAGCAGTAGCTTCCATTCTTAAAGGATAGGCAGACCTACTATTGCACTACAGGGAAGGCTTCTCTCCCATTCCGTGCAAGAGACCCGATTCTGATTTTCGAAAGGAATATTCAAGCCAACAAAACCCCACAGATTTTGTTGGCTTGAATCATTTTTCCATTTATTGTATCTTACTGCATATTATATATTTGCCACCGGGCAACGTGATGCAAAAGCATCCGATTACACGTCGTTAGGTCCTAGAAGATGTGTAACCGGGTGCTTTCTGTATATTTTGGAGGGTAGTATGGTATTTCGTAACCCATTCAGGAAACTGGATAGTTTCGAATGGTTTCTCTGGATAGTTTCAATTGGTATCGTAAGCGGTTCTTTCTTCATTTCCGGCGGATTTTACCTGCTCACGCTGATCACTTCCCTTGTAGGGGTAACCGCCCTGATTTTTGTTGCAAAAGGAGACGTTTGGGGTCAGATACTGACTGTTCTGTTCAGCTTGCTCTATGCAGTCATCTCATTGGAATTCAGATACTTCGGAGAGATGATCACCTATCTCGGCATGACGTTGCCCATAGCACTGCTGTCCATCCTTTCGTGGTTAAGGAATCCGTACTCCTCTACGACCGAGGTCAAGATACACCAACTGAGCAACAGACAAAAACTATGGATGGTTGTATCGGCATCCATTATTACCTGTCTCTTTTATTTTGTCCTTTCCGCTTTCAACACTAGAAGCCTGCTTATCAGCACCCTTTCCATTACGACCAGCTTCCTCGCTTCATACCTGATGCTCTTCCGCAGCCCGGGATATGCGTTGGCCTTTGCAGCAAACGACCTCGTGCTGATCGTCATGTGGATCCTAGCTGCTATCAATGACTTGTCCTATCTGCCTATGATTGCATGTTTCGTCATGTTCCTCCTGAATGATATCTACGGTTTCATAAACTGGAAAAGAATGAAAAAGAGACAGCAAGTCTGTGTTGTGAATAGCATCGGCCTATCTTCATAGGGGATGGTTTTGTAGCCTATCCTTCAAGATACAGAGCAGGCTTGGATATCAACACGACATCCAAGCCTGCTCCGAGCGTACAGCCAAACAATGCCTGTAGTTATAAAATATCAACGAACTTGTACTGCGGAAGCATTGTCAGAGGCTGTTTGTAGTTGATGACACGGTCGGTAATACCTCCCAGATACGGGACCTGGACATTTAGCAGAGCGCCTTCCTCATAGAAGATTTCCTGTAATTCATGGTAATAACCCAACCTAACATCTTCATCAACCTCTTCGGATATCTTATCGATGAGAGTATTGATGCGGGGATTGTCCATATGCGATTCATTCCAGACACCTTTGCCCTTGAAGGCAAGTGCCAACACATCCTCCCTCCAACATCGAGGTGCTTGCATCGACGGTACTGACAAAATATACGAGCAGCTTGTCCGATCACAATGCAAGAGAAAAACAAGTAGATGAGACCATGGTGGTTTTATGAGAAAATCGAGTATTCTTCATATTTTGAGCTATAAGTAGTGAAGGTTGTTCGCATTCTGAGTTCCTCAGCTTATACTTCACGGGTAAAGTATCTCAAAGAGAAAAAATGAAAGCAAGAGGGTTATAACAAGCAAAGGCATGCCCAGGAAGAAAGATTCTTCAATCCCGGTCATGCCTTTGCTGTTTGGGAGGCCTTCATTCAGAGCGTATCGGCAGCCCCTTCCTGTGGTTTGGTCTTACGTTTCATACGATAGCGGAAACGCTCCATTACTGTGTAGGTTTTCCAACGGAAGTAGTGTAGGACATAGTCAGTGGTCGGAGTGCGATAGTAGCTCTGTCCGCCAAAGGAGAGTTTGAATAACTCCAGGCTGGCTAAATGCTCCCCCCTGCCCTTTGGTCCTGGAATGCCATGCATGTCATAAAATTGACAGCCGTTCTTACAGGCCATGCGCAAGGCGAAGTCCTGCAGGACATATGAACAGGATATGCCATCCTGGCGCAGGGTGGAACCATAGAGGTATATTGCATCCACGCTGTTCATCAGCAGCATCAGACCTCCGATAATGGTCTTGCCTTCTCTCGCCAGAATGAGTTTGCAAGCCACATCCCCGTGCACCTTGCCATCGAGGGAGAGCAAAGCCTTGAGATATTTTTCTGACCTTGGGGTGAAACCATCCCTGCGTGCGGTTTCCAGATAGGTATCGTACCACCGCTTGAAGGATGGGGTATCCCCTTCCCAAAGAGCCACATCATAGAGAGAGATGCTTTTACGCAGGGCGCGCTTGGCACGGTCCCGGTAGCCGAGGGTCACCGCATGGAAGCCCCACTGCAATGCAATGCGCACCGTCCCATCAGGTTGTACGCTCTCCTTTGCAGTATGGAAGCGGCCCGAAGTGAGGTGCATGACATTAGGATCGTTCACTTCATCCCATGGCAGGTCATACCTGATGGCGAACACACTTCGGGGAAGGGCCCTCTTCAGTTCCTTTGAGAAACTGACCAGAAATTCAGAGACAGAGTGCAGGGGATTATGAAATACATCAGGGCCAAAAGGGATGTATGCGATGCTGGAGAAGAGAAACAGGCGTTTTACCAGGACAAGCACAAAAGATGTCCACCCTTCCATCTCTATGGTAAAGGCGTAGGGCTTCCATCCTGAGCCGTGCTTCACGGCAGCCCAATAGCTACTCTGCAATGGGGAGCTCATACTGGGCATTTTCTTGTAATCCATCGGAACCAGTTTCATAATTTCTCCATCATACCATGAATTGTTACAAAAAAGGGGCCAAAAGGCCCCTATATTTTAAGCTTTTTCCATTCAGGAATTAGCCTACAGGGCCGTTAAGGTATTTTTTGGAGGTGAGGGTCTTGCCATCAGCTCCAATGGCCTTGCCACCAACCTTGACTATTCCGTCTTCAGCTACAATAGGCATCGCAAAAAAGTTATTCGCTTTCACATATGAAGGTGTGGCCTCAGGGGTTTCAAACCCTTCGGGTTGCAAGATGGTTCCAACTTCAAACTGAGGTGCAAAGAGCACTTCACAGGTAGTGTGTTCCTCTGCATTGGGGTCATTGGCAGCAAGCAGCATCCCACGGCTTTTTACCCCACGGAAATTTGCAGGCTTGAGGTTGCTGACAAGCACGATGTTCTGGTCCTGCAGTTCTTCCGCACTGTAGAAGGGAACGATCGAACTTACGATGGTACGGCTCTCCTCCTCCTTGCAGTCAAGGGTGAGAATATAGAGCTTGTCCCCATTGGGATGCTTCTCCACATCGGTAATCCGTGCAACCTTGAGGACGACCTTCTGGTTGAACTGTTCAGCCAGGCTAGCTTCTTTTTCATTAGTATCCATTGATTTCTCCAATTTGGTAGGTTTGTTTTTCTTGTTGTCTGAAGTCGCCAGCTCCTTCTCTGCCCGCTCATCTTGCGACCCCGCAAAACGGGTACGCAACTCAGCGATAAGAGTGTCTTCAAGTTTGTTGAAGAGCAGGGATGTCTCCCCCACCTCCTCAACTCCCGTAAAGGAGCCTAGATCGAGCCATGTGGAGCCTTCACTTCCGAGGAAAGAGAGGATCTTCTCGCTCGTACCAGGCATATAAGGCTCGATCATGATACCGATATCGCGTATGAGGTAGACTAAGGTCCTTAACAGGGAGGCAGCCTTCTCGGGGTCCTCCAGGCGCATCTTCCATGGCTCGCCATCTTGGAAAGCCTTGTTACCGACTGAGGAGAGGGCAACTATCCCCCTGAGGGCATCGCGCTCCTCAGCCCGTTCGAGGAAGGCGTCAATTTCACCCTCTTTTTCCAGGATAAGGGTCTTGAGTTCACTGTCTATCTCAGCCTGAGGGACCTTGCCATCATAGAATCTTCTGATAAAGGTAAGGGTCCTGTTCACCAGGTTAGAGAGATTTCCTATGAGCTCGCCGTTTATCTTCTCCTGGAAATCCGACCAGGTGAAGGTGACGTCACTCTTCTCAGGGCGGCTATAGAACATGTAAAAGCGCCAGGCATCGACAGGGATGCCGGTGTCCTGCACATCAGTGCCGAAAATTCCCGTACCCTGGCTCTTGCTGAACTTGCCACCCTCATAGTTGAGGTACTCCGTGCTGCTCATATGATGGAGCATGGTCCACTTGTCGCCTGTAGCCAGCTGACATGAAGGGAAGATTACCGTATGGAAAGGGATGTTGTCCTTTCCGATGAACTGGAACAGCTCGGTTGTTTCAGGCTCGTGCCACCAGCGCTTCCAATTTTCAGTACCGTTGGCAGTAATGGATACATACCCTATGGGAGCATCAAACCAGACATAGAAGACTTTGTTCTCGTATCCGGGTTTTGGAACGGGGATACCCCATTTCAAATCTCGGGTTATGCAACGTTCCTTCAGCCCGTCCCTGATCCAGGACTTGGTGACCTGAATCGCATTGTTAGCCCAGAATCCCTCCACACTAGCCTCTTCCATCCAGGCTTCCAACAGGGGAAGGGCCTTAGGCAGGTCTATGTAGAGATGTCGTGTCTTTTTGGCGACAGGGGTAGTCCCGCATACACCACAGCGGCTGTCCAGGAGTTCTATGGGATCGAGGAGGGTCTGACATGCATCACACTGGTCGCCCCTGGCTCCTGTGCTTCCGCAATGCGGACAAGTCCCCTCGACAAACCGGTCAGCGAGGAAACGCTCGCACTTGGGACAGTAAAGCTGTTCCTTCTCGTGCTCGTTGATATATCCTGCCGCATCGACCTTTGTAAAGATCTCCTGAACAATTCGAGTCTGCTCGGGAGTGCTTGTCCGGCCAAAGTGGTCGAATTTTATGTCAAACCACTTATAAATATCCCTATGGATCACATGATACCGGTCGCACAGCTGTTGGGGGGTCACCCCTTCCTGAAGCGCCCTGGTCTCAGTGGCGGTTCCATACTCGTCGGTTCCACATATATAGAGGGTCTCATACCCTTTGGAACGACAGAACCTGGCAAAAACGTCAGCTGAAAGCACTTGGAGCAGATTGCCCAAATGCGGAATGTTGTTTACATACGGCAAAGCGGATGTTACGAGTCTCTTTTTCATAAGGGACATAATAGACCGCTTGCAACATAATTTCAATGCCCATCGGTGCATTACCGCCTATATCCCGACCTTGACGATAGGGCGTGGAGTAGGTACATTATAGTTGTGTCGCATAGACACATTAAGGAGAAATCATGGATACCATGCAGCAGCCACAGAGGCCTGCACGAAAAACGAACAATATCAGCCCTAAACTGGTTATCTGGATTATTGTTGCCATCGTGTTGGTTATGCTGGTTCTCAGCAGCTTTTTTGTTGTTGACCAGACCGAACAAGCGGTAGTACTTCGCTTAGGAAAGTTTAACCGTACCGTAGGACCTGGACTTCAGACCAAGATACCTCTGGGAATTGAGGCTAGTTACAATGTCCCTACCCAGGTAGTCCAGACGATGACATTCGGCTATCGATCAAGCCCTTCCAATAGTTCCATGTTTGCAAACCAGGACTATGGAAATGAGTCCGTCATGCTCACAGGAGACCTGAACATCATCGATGTTGAGTGGATTGTCCAATACAAGATCGAGGACCCCGTAAAATGGATGTTCAATGTCGAATCAAGAGAGACGACGATCAGGGACATCAGCCAGAGCGTTATGAACAAGCTTGTCGGCGACCTTCCCATCCTTTCAGTCATGACCAGCGAACGAACAAAGATCGAGGTCGAGGCACAGGAAGAGATGCAGAAGATATTTGACAACTACAGTCTTGGTGTCAGGATTGTAACGGTCAAGCTGCAGAACATCGTCCCGCCGGTCGGTGCTGTTCAAGACGCCTTTGAAGATGTCAACAAGGCAATTCAGGATATGAACCGCCTCATTAACGAAGGAAAACAGAACTACAACAAGATCATCCCCTCCGCAAAGGGTGAAGCCAACAAGGTTGTCCAAGTGGCCCAAGGTTACGCAGCAGAACGCGTCAACCAGGCAGAAGGTGACGTTGCACGCTTTAACAGTGTTCTTGAGGTATACAAACAGAACGAGGAGATTACCCGTACAAGACTCTACATCGAGGCAATGGAATCGATCATCAATCCTGCTGAAGGCGGCTCTGTCACCTTAGTGGATAAGAAGCTTACAAACTTCCTGCCTGTCCAGATGCTTGGGGGTGAAAAATGAAAAATAAAAAACTAATAACCACGCTCGTAATAGTAGCAGTATTCCTGGTTGTCTTCATCTTGCTCGGACCATTCTACATCCTGTATGAAGGTCAGCAGTCAGTTGTCACCCGCTTTGGTAAGATTGTTGCTTCCGAATCGGAAGCCGGACTGAAATTCAAGATGCCTGTTGTCGACAACGTAGTCATCTATCCCAAGAAGATCATCTCCTGGGATGGCGCTGCACAGCGTATCCCGACCAAGGAAAACCAGTTCATCTGGGTTGATACGACTGCCCGTTGGAGGATAGCAGATCCTGCAAAATACTATGAGACTGTAAATACGGTCAACAATGGTCTTTCCAGGTTGAATGACGTACTGGACTCCTCGATCAGAACCATCATCAGTGAAAACTTCCTCAACGAGGCTGTCAGGAACTCGAACAAGATCAACAACATCAAGATAGAGGAACAGAGCCAGACCCTGGACAACGTCGAAGATGCCGAAGATGCTGAAACACTTCGTAACCTGACTGCCACCCAGTCTAGGCAAGAGACCATCAACATCGGACGTGATGGCCTGAGCTTGAAAATGTTTGAACAGGCAAAGATGTTCACCGATGCCTTTGGTATCGAGCTCATTGATATCGTCGTAAGGCAGATCCGCTATAGTGATGACCTCACAGAGAGCGTCTACCAGAGGATGATCAAGGAGAGAAACCAGATCGCAGAGGCATACAGGTCCTATGGTCGCGGTCAGCTAGCCCAGTGGCAAGGTAAGACCGAAAACGAAGAGAAGGTCATCCTTTCGGAAGCCTACTCCAAGAGTGAGACCATCAAGGGTATTGCCGATGCTAAGGCAGCAAAAATATATGCCGAGTCTTATGAGGTGGACCCTGAGTTCTTCGACCTATGGAGAACCTTGGAATCCTACAGAAAGACCATTCCTACCTTGAATAAGGTGCTAAGTACTGACATGCAGTATTTCAACCGATTCTACGGTGAGGAAATGGGCAGATAGCTTCTAATTTTCTTGAAAGGAAGGGATTATCCAATAGTCCCTTCCTTTTTTTTGCTCTCTTTGCTAGACTCTTCACATGAAGAAAAAAAACCTCATCGCCTTTGATTTTGACGGAACGCTCTACCCTCTCATTCCCTATGACAGTGAGCAGCGGCTCGTCCTCTCCACTGCAGAGAGGAAAGGTCACCTCAACAGACTGCGTGCCAAGCGTATGGTACTCAAGGATAACGAGGGGAGAATGGATCTTGGGGAGTTTAACCGCCGATACCATGATCTGCTCGGAGGGTGCACCCCTTCCCAAATCAAAGAGGTGGCGGAGGACCTCTTCGCCCTGGTGGATCCCAAGCAGTTCTCCCTGCTCAACGATCTCTCCAAAAAGGCAGATCTTGCCATTCTTAGCTGCGGGACGGAAAATATCATCCACTCCTTCCTCACTCTGCATAAAATAGACCATCACTTCTTTCAGGTGAGCGGAAAGGAGTTGCATTTTGATGACTCGAGCAAGCCTAGGATATCTGTCACTATAGGTAGTCCTGATGAAAAACGTGATATGTTCGTCTCATTGAAAAAGGGATATGACCAAACAATTGCCGTCGGCGACGGACCTACGGACATTCCCATGCTAGAGCAGGCCGACCTGGGACTCATCATAGACTGGAGTGGTAAGGAGAACCTCTACCCCTTTGAAACTTTTTCCGACCTGCATTCGGCGCTTGCCCGTTGTCTCTCTTATCTTGAAAAGGCTGAATAGGCACAGGCAAGCACTACCCTCCAGGCGAGGATAGCGAGTGCTATTGCAACAAAGAGGGAGAGTGCGACCCCTACAAAGGGTCCTGCTCCCAGTACCAAGGGAACAAGCAGGGCCAAACCTACCAAAACCAGCACCCCCAACGAAGAGCCCATACCAAGCAACCCATTCAAGTTGCTTTTCATCGCCTGCTGCGGGATGCTCCAGGTGAGCAGGGGGCGTTTGTAGTCGATGGCAAGGCCGAATGCGGCAACACAGAACACCACCACAAGGATAAGGGGAGCCATCCAGATGAGATGGACAAAAGAGAGCCTGAAAAAAAGCAAGGCAAGCATCAGGTATAGCAAGTTCGATACTCCAACCAAAAGCATATGCAACAAGATCTTTGCCCTGACAAACAGCTCTGAACTGACGGGAAGAATTAGATCCAGGGAAAACTCCTTGCCTTGTCTGCTCACACTGGTACTGCTTAGCATGGAGATACTTGAAAAAAGAGCGACGGCCAGAAATATCCCATAGGGAAGATAGGGTGAAGAGGCAACCGCTGAGGCCAATCCCTGTATCTCTTGCAACACACCGGTAAGGGCATACACTCCCAGCAGGATCAGCGGGATCAGCAGCTCACCGACCAACTCTATCATAAACACAGACTGAGACCTGATAACTTCAAGTTCCCTGATCATGAGCGAACCGGTCTTGCTCAGACTCCCGTATGAGTGATGTCTCCCTCTTTTGCGACTCTGGCTTTGTGCAGATGCGACCAAGGAGAGGCAGTGGGCATACCCTCTTCCAACCATTAGGGCTATCAAGGAGGGGATCACCAGAAGCATCACTACCTGAAGCATGAGGATCGGGGCTGACCAGAGCATTCTTGCCTGAGCGACAAAAAGAGGGAAAAGCCTTGTGAGGGTATTGAAAATCGTACCTGCAGAGAGCATCAGACTCTGATAATCCACCTGAAAAGAGGATCCTTCCCCGATGTTTCTGGTGAAGGCCGCGATCATGGCCAGATAGAACCCCAGCGTGATGAAGAAGGTGAACAGCTGCTCAAACATCCTGAAGCGTTTTCCCTTTGAGACGCGTACCAATCCTGTTGCCACAAGCAGGGCCAAGGAGAGTGGCAGCAGGGGCCCAAGCAGCAGAAGAAAGAGAGCTCCCATCACAAAAAGAAAATTCACCCCCTCAGCGAAGATGGCAACTACAATGCCAGGGAGCACCAGTCCTATATAAAGAGGTAGGTAGAGTATGTACGTTATCATAAGGCGGCTGACGAGCAACTCCACCTCTGTGACAGGAAGCGTGGACACCAAGCTGATGTCCTTGCCTCGATAGATGATGGAAGAGAGGCCGATGAAACCGATCAGGAACAGAAGGGAAAAACCTACGAACGTAGCGAGGAACATCCCAAGGTAGGGAGTACCCAACAACGATCCGAGAGTCTGGTAGGTATAGTAGTTGAAGGCAATCATCACTTCCAGAAAAATCAAGCTAAAGCCCACCAGAAGGGCTATCAGCAGTTGTAGGATCCTAGTGCGGACTCTCTTGGCTTGGCTAGGGACGGTAAGCCGGGAGAAATATGTCCGTATGGGTCTGACTCCATCAAGGAACGCCCTGACCAGAAGCAAAACTGTATTGATGCGCATCAGAAGGGGGCTCCCTCAGTCAGCTCAAGGAAGAGCTGTTCCAAGTTTTCGTTACCGCTACCCCGCTTCTCTGAAAGGGAGGCGACGGTCCCTTCAAAGAGCAGCCTCCCCTTTCCTATGATGCCGATCCGGTCACAGACTTCCTGGGCGACCTCCATCCCGTGTGTGGAGAAAAAAACGGTATTGCCCTTGTCAGCATAAGCCCTCATTGTCTTTTTAAGGCGGAATGCAGCTTTAGGGTCCAGTCCGACCATAGGCTCATCAAGAATCAAGAGACGGCTATCGTGCAACAAGGCAGCAATGATGCCAAGCTTCTGCTTCATTCCATGTGAGTATGATGAGATCTCATCATCGAGAGAGCGATCCATCTCAAACAGTATCGAATACTCCTCGATACGCTCTTTTCGTATAGCTTGGGGCACTTCGAACATATCTGCAATAAAGTTCAGGTGTCTGGATCCTGTCATCTTCTCATAAAAAAGGGGTTCATCGCCAACATAGCCGATAATCCTCTTGATTGCGAGGCTATCCTTGCCCACCTCTTTCCCATCGACAAAGATGGTGCCGCTGTCTGGTGACAGCATCCCCACCAGCATCTTGATGGTGGTGCTCTTCCCCGCCCCGTTGGGACCGAGGAAACCAAAAATCTGAGAACTCTCAATGCTGAGACTCAGAGAGTCGACAGCATTTGGCTTTTTGGGATCATAGCGTTTGCTTACCTGTCTGAATTCTATCACTTTTCACTCCAGCTTCAGTATACGAGGAGATCGGATATTTGACAAGAATCGATTGGGAAGAGTTTTGTTAGTTCTTTATACCAATGAATGAATATGCATAAATTAAATAAAATTGTCTATATTAAAGGATTTTATCGATATTTTAGAATATTTATACATACTTACTTGAATATTTTTACATATCTTATTACACTCCCCCTATATTTATTTCATTGAACAGGGAGATTTTCCAATATGAACAAAGAGAAAGTGATTCTGGCATACAGCGGTGGCCTCGATACTTCAGTAATCCTCAAATGGCTCTGCAACAAAGGCTTTGATGTAATCGCCTATGTGGCTAACGTCGGCCAGAATGAGGATTTTGATGCCATAGAGAAGAAGGCCTTTGAAACAGGGGCCAGCAAAGTCTATATCGAAGACCTTCGCAAGGAGCTTGTCACTGACTATGTGTTCCCAGCTCTCAAGGCAAATGCTATCTATGAAGGCACCTATATGCTGGGCACCTCCCTTGCCCGCCCCATCATAGCCAAGCGTCAGGTTGAAATAGCCAAAAAGGAAGGCACGCTTTATGTTGCCCATGGAGCCACCGGTAAGGGTAACGACCAGGTCAGGTTTGAATTTGGCTACTATATGCATATGCCGGAGGTAAAGATCATCGCCCCTTGGAAAGATCCTGAATGGCTCGCCGAGTTTGAAGGTCGCTCTGACATGATCGCCTACGCAAAAAAATATGGGATATCCATCAAGGCCTCTACCAAAAAGCCTTTCAGCGAAGATGAAAACCTCATCCATATCAGTCATGAGGCTGGAGTCCTTGAGGATCCTTCCCTACGTTGCAGCGAAGATGTGTACAGCATCACCCTCAGTCCCCAGGAAGCTGCCGACAAAGAGACTACCCTCAGCTTTGAGTTCAAGGATGGCATACCCCTCTCCGTTACAAATGAAGAGAACGGGACGGTGGTAACCGACCCCCTGGAGATGTTGCTCTACTTGAACAAGGCAGGCCATGATAACGCCATCGGCCGTGTTGATATGGTGGAGAACCGGTATATTGGAATCAAGAGCCGTGGGGTGTACGAGACTCCGGGTTGTGAGATCCTCTGGAAAGCCCATCGCAATCTCGAAGGCATCACCATGGACAAGGAGGTCATGCACCTGCGTGACTCATTGATGCCACAATATGCCACACTGATCTATAACGGGTACTGGTTTGCCCCTGAGTTTGAGATGTTGACCGCCGCCTTTGAGCAGAGCCAGAAGCATGTGACGGGCATCAGCAAAGTGGTCCTCTACAAGGGAAATGTCATCTTTGCAGGGGTATCAAGCCCTGTTTCCCTCTATGATGAGGCATTGGGCTCCATGGAGAAGGCTGGCGGATACGAACCGGTGGACTGCAAGGGATTCATCAACATAAACGCGATTCGGCTGATGGCCAACTCCCAAAGAGGATAGGTTAGCCCCTCTTTAGCAAACACGAGAAGGTGGCATAAGATCCGATTATGGAAGATAGAGCTCGCTAGCCACCCGCTCTTGACAATTAGCCTCAAGATATCTGGTGAAATTCTCAAACCAAGGATCCTCCATATACAGAGTGTTGTTGGAGTCCTTGATGCAGGCACAACAGTGGATGCAGATTGAAGGCTCGCCCTTAGCAAGGGAGCCGGTGGGACAGACAGCGTAGCACTGGGCATTGATCTTCCCTTTCTTATCTTTGAGCACCGGCATGTAAGGAGGGTCTGCAAGAGGCATTGCCTGCCTGTACGGTCTGTTCCCAGGAGGGGACACCCGAGAGGTCTTGCCGTTGAGATAGACAGCCAGTCGGTCAAGGATCTGGAAGTCTTCAATGTCCGGGCGCTTCGAGCCGACCTTTTCGGTGTAGCTATGCTGGCATCCAATGGAAGCCGCACCGATAAGGGTAACGTTTTTTTCCAGCAGGATGTCCTCCATCTCAACCAATGCATCTTCAAATGCGCGGTTGCCAAAGCTGGCGATGGCCAGGGCCTTGCAGTTCGTACAGGTGACCTGCTCCTTGAGGAACTCGGCAAACAAGGTAGGGACCCTTCCCCCATATACGGGATAGGAGATGATAAGTGTAGTGTCAGCCAAAGCCAGAGGCTTCCTCCTTTGGCTGAAGTGGGTGACATCAAGTTCGAGGAAATCTTGTTTCGTAGCTTTGGCTACAGCAAGGGCACATGCCTTGCTTTGGCCGGTAGGACTGAAAGTAAGGAGAGTATAGTTCATTGAAGCTCACTGTAGTGTTCGATCCCCAAGGCGAGGATGTCATGAATATGTTCATCATTCAGGCGATAGAGGACGTTTCTGCCATCTTTCCTGAATCGCACCAACCGGCGTGCACGAAGCAGCTTCAGCTGTTGGCTTATGGTACTTTGCTGCATGCCCAGCTCTTCACTGATGGAATTCACACCCCGTTCCCCTCTTTCCAAGAGAAAAAGGATCTTCAAACGGGTCGGATCACCAAAAACTTTGAAGAAATCAGCAATGTCGACAATCTCTTCCTCCAAAGGCATCATTATGTCCTGCATTAGGTCCCCCCTGTACTCTAGAGTATACAGGTTGCCTAAGAGAAAGAAAAGCCGCTTTACATGCAAGCTGTCACCAGGAGTGAAAATTCCACTGGCACTATATTTGCAATAACGCAAAAATAAGATACAGTGGACGATAACTCTTTGTTTTTAGAGAAATAACGGTTTTGAGTTGCACGGTTCACCGAACATGGAACTCAAATCCACCCGAATTTTCCGTTTGCACTGCAATCACCCAAAGATAACAACCAAGCAAATATCATACACCTTAGAGGAGAAGTACCGTGGACATTAACAAGGAAGGAGCCAAGCTGATCATAGGCGAGCGCGAAGTGCCCATGACTGTAATCACTGACAATATGGGAGGGAAATCCCTGGATATCACCACGCTCCGTAAGGAGACCGGGTTCATCACCTACGATCCTGGATTTGTGAATACAGGCTCTTGCATGAGTTCCATTTGCTTTGTCGATGGGGAGAATGGGGTCCTCAGATATCGTGGCTACGATATTGAAGATCTTGTAGAACACTGTGACTTTGTCGAAGTGGCCCATCTGCTCATAAAAGGGGAACTTCCCAATCTGCCGGAACGGCACAAGTATGCAGAGATGCTCAACCGCCACTCCCTCCTGCATATTGACATGCGTAACTTTTTCCGCGACTTCCCCCAGGAAGCACATCCGATGTCCATCCTCTCTGCAATGGTCGCATCCCTCTCAGCCTTCTACCCCGAAATAGCTGACGTCGATCCCGAAGAGAATGTTGACCTTACCATCAGCAGGCTGCTCTCAAAGATGCGTACCATCGCGGCTTTCAGCTATCGTCAGATGAACGGCCTGGACTTCAAGGAACCCTCCTACAAGTTCTCCTACTGTGAAAACTTCCTGAACATGATGTTTTGGACACCGGTGAATGCCTATGAACCCGATCCCTTGCATGTCAAGGCTCTAAACATCCTGCTTATCCTCCACGCTGACCATGAACAAAACTGTTCGACCAGTGCGGTGAGACTTGTAGGCAGCAGTGAGGCCAATCTCTATGCCTCAGTAGCAGCAGGGTGCTGCGCCCTCTGGGGAAGCAAGCATGGGGGGGCAAACCAAGCGGTCCTGGAGATGCTCAACACCATCCATAACGATGGCTTGAGCATCGAGGAGGTCTTGGCGATGTCCAAGGACAAGGACAACCCCTTCCGTCTCTCAGGCTTCGGGCACCGGGTCTACAAGACCTATGATCCCAGGGCCAAGATAGCCAAGAAGCTCTGTGAAGAGGTCCTTGGAGCGGACAGCAAGAAGGATCCCCTTCTGCAGATCGCCCTTGCACTGGAAAAAGCAGCCCTCAGCGACCCCTACTTCATCGAAAGAAACCTCTACCCAAACATAGACTTCTATACCGGGATAATCTTCCATGCCATAGGAATTCCCGAGTCAATGTTCACAGTGCTCTTTGCCATGGGAAGGCTCCCTGGGTGGATAGCTCACTGGTTGGAATGGAGACACGACCCCTACCAGAAGATCGGACGTCCCCGTCAGGTATATTCCGGCCTTCAAAGCAGGGAGGTATTGCCTCTTGAAGACCGTTAAGGCTCTCATCTTCGACTTCAACGGCACGCTCTTCTGGGATACAGTACATCACCAGAAGGCGTGGGCCGCCATTGCCGACAAATATGGGAAACACCCTTACACGGAAAGGGAAATGCACTTTCTCAACGGCAGGACCAACAATGAGACAATCGCCTTTCTTGTAGGCAAGGATCTTCCGCCGAGCCAGGTCAGGGAGATAGCAGAAGAGAAGGAGCATCTCTACATCAGAAGTTGCCAAGCTTCAATGCCACTCTCACTCGCTTCAGGGGCGGTGGAACTCTTCGAAAAGGCACGGGGAAGCGGTATCAAGATCGCCATTGCCACCAGTGCGGGAGCCGGCAACATGGCCTGGTACAGGAAATGGTTTTCACTTGACTCCTACTTTCCTGAAGAGCTGATCATTACGGACGACAACAAACGGGCAGGCAAACCCGATCCCGCCATCTATCTTGATACTCTCTCTGCGTTAGGGGAGGAAGGACCCTCCTGTATTGTATTTGAAGGTACCAGAAGTGGTATCCTCAGTGCTGCAAGAGCCGGAATCGGGACTATCTACGCCATCGCCAGCCCGGGTGCTGACATAAAGACAACAGCGGCCATGGGAGAAACCCATGGCCTGCTATCAAGTTTTGAACAGTTTGTCCTAGAGTAGGGAGAC
>LFRM01193485.1_pt2 | contig 16654 bp, 14 predicted proteins | sample 618341 | NCBI WGS metagenome assembly LFRM01 (sample SAMN03654438, study PRJNA283298) | anaerobic digester metagenome | isolation source: pool of bioreactors CSTR01a, CSTR02a, and CSTR03a thermophilic anaerobic... | place: Denmark: Kgs. Lyngby | collected 2014-05-21 | reverse complement strand
CACCCTTCAACCCTTTGTGCCACCACACGCTTTAACCTCAGCAGTGCTTTTTTTAGTTTTTAACCGATTGGAAACAACCCGGCGGGTTTTTGAGGCTATACGCCAGGCTAAACCCCCAAGGCTTTATATTGCGGCAGATGGCCCACGAGAAAACCGTGATGGTGAAGCGGAAAAGGTCGAAGCGGTTCGTGAATATGTAATGGCTCATATTGATTGGGAGTGTGAGGTTAAAACCCTGTTCAGGACAAGAAACCTAGGCTGCAAGTATGCGGTAAGTGAAGCAATAACCTGGTTTTTTAAGCAGGAGGAACAGGGGATCATTCTGGAAGATGATTGTTTGCCAAGCCAGAGCTTTTTCTGGTATTGCGAAGCCTTGCTGAAAAAATACAAGAATGATGATTCGGTTTACTTGATCTCTGGTTACGGGCGTGGCTCCGAGCCGTTCATTAAGAATGCCGATTACGGGTTTTGCAAGTATGCGTTGATTTGGGGCTGGGCTTCTTGGGCCAAAGTCTGGGAAAAATACGATCCTGAAATGAGTGATTGGCCGCAATTTTCAGATACGATCATACATAATGTTAGCAAAAGAAGCGGAGCAAAGCGATATTGGGAACAGGAATTTTCCTTGACATATAAACATGAAATTGATACTTGGGATTATCAGCTACATTATCTTCTTCTAAAGAGTGGTGGTAAATCTGTTGTCCCTAGACTAAATTTAATTTCAAATGTTGGTTTTGGTACAGATGCTACCCATACTTTTGATGTGAATTCTGAAAATGCAAATCGAAGGGTCTATGATTTCTTATTTCCGCTTAAACTAGACCCTGATAGGAGTTCAGAGTTTAGCATCGGGGATTTTTACGATAAATATGAGTTCACAAAAAAATCATTTATTGTGCGAGCAATAAACAAGATTTTAAGAGTGGTTTTTAGTAAAAATATTTTTAGATGAAATATGCTATGCCAACTTACCATATATGAGATCCGCTGACTGATTATGAATGAATGGCAATTTTATTTTTTAGAGATAGGTGGTATTTTAAAAATGGTTAAAGGATAAAATTTTGTACTTAATCTATAATTTACTAAGATTTGATATCTATAAATAATAAATTATTGTTAGGATTTTTTTATAAAACCAAATTAATTGTAAGAAATGATAAAAAAAGAATTAGGAAAAATGACTTTAGTCATGCTACCAATGGTTTTAACACCTGCATTTAATATGCTTTTCTTGGTTATTGTCGCAAGAAAAGTGAGTGTGGTTGATTATGGCTCTTTGGCCTATGCCATTACACTTATAGCCATATTAGTCGGATTTTCTGACCTGGGGTTAAGGGATTTTTTCTTAAGTAAGGGGGGGTTAGAGAAAAGGTATGTAGGAACCAATGTTTTGTTACTTTTTTCTAGCTTAATTTTTTTGCTGATTCTTTTGCTTCAATATATGTTTTGGGTTGGTAGTGAGAATAATCAACTTTTAGTAATTTTTTCTTCATTGATTGCAGAAGGTTATGCATTAGGAGTTTTACATAAAGTTGTTTCTTACAGATATCAAGCTAATAATAGATTACCGTATTTTTCCAAGTTAGATGCAATGTTTAAGGTTCTACCTATTGCAGTAAAGCTTACTATATTTATATCGCTTGGAAATCTGCTTTTATCTTTGATATTGGGTGCAGCAACAGGGCTTGTGATATATACGATCTGGCTATTGCGAGTTGAAGATTTCAAAGATTTAATTTTGGATATCGGTGATGTTTTCAATAAAATAAAAATATTGTGTAGTGACTGGAGGGAATGGGGCGTTTTCACAATTTCGTTTGTTTCTTTTTTTCTTTACTTTGGTGCAGATAAGCTTATCATTCAGTCTGTTTTGGGCGTGGAACAGTTAGCAATTTACTCTGCGGCAATGGCATTTATGGCAATAGGTCAAATTGCTGTGGGCGTGTTGTGGTCTTTATACATGCCAAGATTGTCCAAGGGTGAGAATTTATGGTCGTACAAAATTTTTATTCTGTTGTTGACTGGGTTGGGATTTTTAACGTGTGCTGGATATCAGGTACTTTCTTACTGGATTTACGGGTATATTTATCCAGAAGCATATGCTTTTGGTAGTTATGTATTATCATTAGCATCTGTGTATTTTTTATTCAGATTCCCAAATGTTGTTTTGGAAATTTTCTATATTGTAGATGGTCACTATTCTAAGTTCGTAAAAATGCGAGTTTTGTTTGGTATTTTTGCTGTGGTTTTGTGTTATGTTTTGCTGCCCTTAATAGGTATTATTGGTGCGGTACTGGCATTGGTCACTGCAGAAATGTTACTAATGATTGGCTCTTTATTGGGGCGAAGGAATTTAAGTTGTTAAAGAAAGCACTTATTACCGGCATTACCGGTCAAGATGGTTCATACCTCGCAGAGTTTTTGCTGGAAAAAGGATACCAAGTTCATGGTATCAAGCGCCGTGCATCTTCTTTTAATACGCAACGTGTAGACCATATCTATCAAGATCCGCATGTTGATAATCAGAATTTCATTCTACATTATGGTGATTTAACCGACTCTTCCAACCTGACGCGTATCCTGCAGGAAGTACAGCCCGATGAAGTGTATAACCTGGGTGCTCAATCTCACGTGGCGGTTTCCTTTGAGTCACCGGAATATACGGCTGATGTGGATGCCATGGGAACCTTGCGCTTGCTAGAAGCAATACGGCTGTTAGGTCTGGAGAAGAAAACCCGGTTTTATCAAGCATCCACTTCTGAGCTATATGGTTTGGTGCAGGAAATACCGCAAAAAGAAACCACGCCCTTTTATCCACGTTCGCCTTATGCCGTGGCTAAATTGTATGCGTATTGGATTGCCGTCAATTACCGCGAAGCCTATGGTATGTATGCCTGTAATGGCATTTTGTTCAACCATGAGTCCCCTCGTCGTGGTGAAACCTTTGTGACCCGTAAAATCACCCGTGGCCTGGCCAATATTGCCCAAGGTCTGGAACAATGCCTTTACATGGGTAATATGGATGCCTTGCGTGACTGGGGGCATGCCAAAGATTACGTTCGTATGCAATGGATGATGCTGCAGCAGGAACAGCCTGAAGACTTCGTGATTGCTACCGGTGTCCAGTACTCTGTTCGCCAGTTTATAGAGTGGTCTGCCAAAGAGCTGGGCATTGCTTTGCGTTTTGAAGGTAAAGGTGTTGATGAGGTGGCGGTAATTGTCGGGATTGAAGGAAATAAAGCGCCGGCCTTAAATGTGGGCGATATCATTGTTCGGGTAGACCCACGCTATTTCCGGCCAGCTGAAGTGGAAACCCTTTTAGGAGATCCTTCCAAGGCCAAGGAAAAGTTGGGTTGGGTGCCAGAAATTACGGTACAGGAAATGTGTGCCGAGATGGTTGCCGAAGACTTGAAAACCGCGCAACGCCATGCATTGCTTAAGCAGCATGGTTACGATATACCTGTTTCAGTTGAGAATTAATCTGCCATGGCAACACAACGAATATTTATTGCGGGGCATAACGGGATGGTGGGTTCTGCGCTGGTGCGCCAGCTGGCAAAGCAGCTAGATGTACAGTTAGTTGTGCGTAATCGTAATGAGCTGGACTTGGTTAATCAGCAGGCCGTGCGGCAGTTCTTTAAAGCTGAAAATATTGATCAGGTTTATTTGGCGGCAGCTAAGGTGGGCGGTATTCATGCCAATAATGAATACCCGGCTGAATTCATTTACGAAAACCTGATGATAGAAGCCAATATCATCCATGCAGCCCATTTAGCAGGTGTGCAAAAATTGCTGTTTTTAGGGTCTTCTTGCATTTACCCCAAAATGGCAGAGCAACCCATGACGGAAGCCGCCTTATTAACAGGTACGCTTGAACCCACCAATGAGCCATACGCAATTGCTAAAATTGCCGGAATCAAGCTGTGTGAAAGTTATAATCGTCAATATGGACGCGATTACCGTAGTGTTATGCCAACTAACCTGTATGGTGAAAACGATAATTTCCACCCGGAAAACAGTCATGTCATACCGGCCATGATGCGTCGTTTCCACGAGGCAAAATTGGCTAATGCCAGTCAGGTTGTGGTGTGGGGTAGCGGCAAGCCTATGCGTGAATTCTTGCATGTGAACGATATGGCTGCAGCCAGCGTACATGTCATGAATCTGAAAAGTAAAATATATCAGGCTAATACTCAGCCTATGTTGTCGCATATTAACGTGGGAACCGGGGTAGACTGTACTATTCGGGAGCTAGCAGAAACCATGAAAAAAGTGGTAGGATTTAAGGGTGACTTGGTGTTTGATACTAGCAAACCCGATGGTACACCCCGTAAGTTAATGGATGTATCACGTCTTAAGGCATTGGGTTGGCAGGCCAGTATCAGTCTTGAAGATGGTTTGGCAAATACTTATCAATGGTTCTTGCAGCATCAGGAGCGATTACGTGGTTGATTTGTTGAATCAACAGCAAGTAGATGGTTGGCTGGAAGCTACCACTTTTGAAAGAGTGGTAGCTTCCACACCTTTAATATCTATTGATTTACTAGTGAAAAACAAAAAAGGTGAATACCTGTTTGGTTTACGTAAGAACCGTCCGGCACAAGGCTATTGGTTTGTACCGGGAGGGCGTGTACAAAAAAATGAAACACTTGATGCAGCGTTCCTGCGTTTAGTCCAAGAAGAACTGGGTGTTCAATTAGAGCGTAGCCAAGCGCAATACAATGGCGTGTTCGAACATTTTTACAAAGAGTCCTTCTTTGGTGAGCATGTGTCAACGCATTATGTGGTTCTTGCTTATGAAGTCGCATTATCAGATGAAGCATACCAATTGGATGCAAAACAACATTCAGACATGATGTGGGTAAAACCAGAAAATCTTAATCAATATCCAGTCCACCGTTACAGTTTGAATTATTTTATCTAATATTTGCACTTGATTATTTCATAATGACAACTCCCACTTACTCTTCTACTCGTAGTTTAAATCGTGAAAAACCCAGTTGCTTTGATGAGGTACCAGATGGTGTGTTTACACTATTTAAAACTCCAGATAGTAATAAGAAAATTTTAGAAGGCGGTTTGCGCTTACAAGGCTTATATAAAAAAAACAGCGAAGAAAAGCCTTTAATTACTGTAGTAACGGTGGTTTTCAACGGCGTTGAGTTTCTTGAAGATACGATTAAAAGCGTGATTGGGCAAACATACGATAATGTTGAGTATATTATTGTAGATGGTGGCTCTAAGGATGGTACTTTGGATATCATCAAAAAGTATGAGTATGCTATTGATTATTGGGTAAGTGAGGCAGATCAAGGAATTTATGATGCCATGAATAAGGCAATCGATCTAGGTAGTGGGAACTGGATCAATTTTATGAATGCAGGAGATTATTTTTTTGATTCTAATGTTTTGATTAGAGTCTTTGAAGAGTCGAGAAATTTGATTGGTTATGATGTTGTCTATGGTGATCATCTTGTTAGATATCCAAATAGAGTAAGAATAGCAAAAGCAGGAAAGATTAAAAATTTATGGCAGGCCAGTCAGTTTTGTCATCAATCTGCTTTTGTAAGGATGGCTTATCATAAGAAAAATAAGTTTAATCTATATCGAAAAATTGCTGCTGATTTTGAGTTTTTTTATAAATGTATGAGGACTGGTTCAAAGATGAAATACCTGCCTTTAGTTATTTCAAATGTTAGTGCAGGTGGTATTTCTGATGTGAAAAGAGTGGATTCAGTTTTGGAGAGATGGCTTATTGTTGAGAAAGATTTTATTGTTAATATAAGTTATCTAGCTATTCTAACGCAAACGATACTTAAGATGAGTATAAAGAAATATGTTTGCAAAAAATAATATATTTAATATTAATGCTTTTTTGTTTCTTTTTTTGATGGTCGTTTTGCCATCATTTCTACATGGGTTTTCTGGGGCGTCTTCTTTATCACTGGGTTTACTATTAGCTTCTATTCTTGCATTCTTTTTTGTTCGTAAGGCTTATCTGCCAAGTTTATTGCTTTCTTTATTTTATATTATTTTCTTTGCCCACTATTTTATAGGGCTTGTATTTTTTGATTTTAAAGTTAAATCTTTTTTCTCTTTTTTTTCTTTTATTTTTCTTGTTTTTGTAGCCTACCAAGTTTCAAGTTATATTTTTAATAGAAGAGAAAGTTATCATAAAATAGATGATTCAATACTTTGTTTTTTATTTTTTTTGATTTTCATTATGTTGCTTGCTGTAATTAGTGATTTTCGATTTGGTAAGTTTTTTTATAATACACATAAACCTGTATTTCCTTTTACAGAACCCAGTCATGCTGCTCTTGCTATAGCTCCTTTTTACGCATTCGGTTTGCTTCGGCTTAGTAAGAAATATGGTTTTTTATTATTCATTTCTTTGATGTTCTTTTCAATAATCATGCAATCTTTTTTGCTTTTGATTATTTCATTTTCATGTTATTTCTTATTTGGAATAAGAGGGACTTTAAAGTTTCCAGTTTTTTTCGTAGCATTAGTTCCTTTTATTTATTTTTTGTTTAGTAATGATTACTATTATCAAAGACTATCATTGAGTAATTCCTCGACAAACTTAACAGCATTGGTTTATCTTCAGGGAATTCAAGATGCATTTAACTCTTTGAAAAATACTGATGGATTTGGATTGGGTTTTCAGATGCTTGGTTATCAACCTCCATCTGAAGCACATTATCGCATAGTGGAGATCATGGGGGAAAATGACAATCATCCTGGGCTAAACAGGTTTGATGGTGGTTTTCTTGCTGCAAAAGTTATTGCTGAATTTGGTTTGATAGGTGTTTTTTTTGCTGTATATTATGTCTTTCTATTGATTTTTGTAATTATTAAAATAGCTAATTTACAGTATTCTGAAGTTAAAAAAATGGATCCGGTTTTTTTGTTAGCTTTATGTTCTATATTTTCCTTTTCTTATGAGTTTTTTGTCAGGGGAGTAGGTTATTTTTCCCCAGGTATATTTTTGTTTCTTTGTTCAATTTTTTATTTAATGAAAATAAGAAATATAGAATTCATTGGGAATTAACAAAGTGGTTTTATTTGAATTAAGTTTTTTGTGAGTAAATAATTTATTTTTTCAATATGATTGATTTTAATTATATTGAAAAATAACTATTTTAATGTGGCCTTTAAAAAGTGAAAGTGAAATCGTAAACTTACCCTAAAAAGGCACAAGCCAAAACCAGAGATTTCTGCCATTATCATCTTTGATGGAGGAAATCATGAAGCGATCTAAATTTACAGAAACTCAGATTGTGGCTATTTTGAAATTGGCTGAGCAAGGCATGAAAGTGACCGATATTTGTCGCGAGCATGGCATCAGCAACGCGACTTATTACCAGTGGAAAAGCAAGTACGGTGGTTTGGAGGCGTCGGATTTGAAACGATTGCGGGACATCGAGGTGGAAAATGCCCGTCTAAAGAAAATGTACGCAGAATTGGCTTTGGAGAACGCAGCGATCAAAGATTTGCTGGGAAAGCTCTGACGCCGGAGCGACGACGTGAAGCGGCCTTGCACTTGGTTCAGCAAGGTTCGCTTTCCATTGCCCGGGCATGTCGTCTGACACGCCTGTCTCGTCGCAGTTGGTACCGGCCTGACCCCAGTCAGCATCGTCTTGAACGTGATCAACCTATCATTGATGCGCTTAACGCAATCGTGCAAGATCCAACGCGATCCCGTTGGGGCTTCTGGAAATGTTTTTATCGATTGAGACTGGATGGAAAACTTTGGAATTTCAAGCGAGTGTGGCGTATTTACTGTGCGCTGAATTTGAACCAAAAACGTCGCACCAAAAAACGCTTACCCGAGCGTGCGCCAGCGCCTTTGGCAGTGCCTGCGGAATCGAATTACAGTTGGTCTTTTGATTTTATGAGCGATGCACTTTACAATGGTACGCGCTTTCGTGTGCTCAATATCATTGACGAAGGCGTCAGGGAAGCCTTGGATATCGTGATTGATACCTCACTGCCGGCCACCAGAGTGGTGAGAACGCTGGAGCAACTTAAAGCAGAAAGAGGCCTGCCTAAAATGATTCGCGTGGATAATGGTAGTGAAATGACGTCGCTTGCTTTTACACAGTGGTGTGAAGCACATGGCATCAAGATTTGTTATATTGAGCCAGGCAAGCCAAACCAAAATGCTTATATAGAGCGATTTAATCGCAGTTATCGCACCGAAGTCCTGGACCCGCATTTGTTCTCATCGCTGGATCAGGTGCGAGACCTCAGTTGGGCCTGGATGTTAAGTTATAACGAGGAACGACCCCATGAGTCATTGGGTAACTTACCACCCAGTGAATTTAAACGACAGTTAGCAGCAGAAGCCTCTAGTTATGAACTGTGCGCTTGACGGTAAGCTTACGTGTTTGCGTGCTTTAGGAGGTGGGTTTATGATGTTATGTAAGAATTTTTTCTATCCAATATTATTTATTATTTTTGTTTGGCTCTTTCCTGCATTATATTCTATTTTTTTTCCATTTGAAACTAATTTGACTACTAATTGGTATTTAGTAATCTGTGTTTTGTTCTTATTTTTTATTTCTATAATTTTGCCTGTGTTTTATTTGACGAGAAGAGGTTATTATGATTTCTTCTCAGATTTAAGTTCTTTTAGACATGAGAAGATTGTTCTTTTTTTGGCATTTGCTGCATTTTTTTTTCAAGTAATAGATATTATTTTTTTGCGAGGAATTAGTCTTAATTTTAATCTTCATGATAATAGAGCTGCTCTAGAGAATAGTTCAACTCATCTGACTTTTGTGCTTATTGCGTTATTGCCTTTTGTATATTTTTCAATCCTTTGTTTTTTTTAAAAAAAAGGATCAATATATTTAGTTCCTTTTTTTTGTGTATCAATTGTATATTTAATATCTGGAAATCGACAGTTTTTTGTTTTCGGTCTTATTTTGTTATTTGTTATGCAATTTATGATCAGACCATTTTTTTCAAAAAAAACAATTTTTCGAACTTTCTTAGTAGCTACATTATTGATTATTTCAATGTTTTATTTTCAGTTTCAACGACAACCATACGCAGAAGGTGAGCAGCTTCAATTTATATATAGGATTGCTAATATAGAGTGTGAGGGTTTTTTGTGTCAAACCATATTTGAAACACCACTGGCATATTTATATTTATATTTATATTTTGGAATTCAATTTAGTGGTTTGTCATCAATGTTGAAACTTTCATTTGATCACGATTATGTTCAAGCACCTTTATTTTCTGAAACTATTCCTGTGATTTATAGACGGTTGGAAGGTTTTTTTAATTTACCTGAACAGTCTGTAGTACATATGAATATGTATGATAGCTTTGGTCAATATTATAATATTTTCCCCCACTTTTGGAGAACTATGTTTGGAAATTTTATTTTTGAATATGGTTTTTATGGGATTTTTTTATTGATTTTCTTAATTATTTTTTTGGGTTTTTCCATATCTTAATTTTTTTGAAAATAAAGAGTAGGTTTTCTTTTTTATATTATCTGTTTTTTATTCGTCAATGATATTTGGCATTATGTTTTTTTCTTTATTTGAGCCAGCTCTATTTTTTCTTTTTTTATATTTGTTTGTGTATAGTGTGATTGTGGTTTTTTTAAAAGTATTTAAAAATAGTAATTTTATTTGATTTTTTTATATGGTTTGAATAAGAATTTAATTTTTTTATTTTTTCGAAATTATTAATAAATGTTGTAATTAATTATTTATTATAAATTTTGGTTTTTAGTATAATATAAATTATAAAATACCGATAATTTTATGTATATTTTTTTTGATAATATCATTTTTGAGCTTCAACGTGCAGGTGGCATTTCTGTTTATTGGGCAGAGCTTCTTTCTCGTCATTCACTAGATTATAAGAGCTATTTTGGTCGTAAAAATTCCAATATTTTTGCATCATATCTTCATCTTAATTTAAAGGATGAAGTATATCCTAATTTTGTTCCAAGACGTTACTTCCCGTTTTGGCCTAAGTCTGATTATGTCAAAATAGCTAAGTATATCTTTCATAGTAGCTATTTTCGTTATTCAAATAATTCTAATGCTATCAATGTGACTACTGTTCATGATTTTACCTATGAATACTACAGCCACGGCTTAAGGAAATGGGTGCATGGTTGGCAAAAGAAAAATGCCGTTAAGAAATCTGCTGGTATTATTTGTGTATCTGAAAATACAAAAATAGATTTATTGAAATTTTATCCTTGGGTGGATAAAAGTCGCATTAAAGTTATTTATAACGGTGTTAGTGATGATTTTTCCCTACAAAAAGATGCATATAAGCTTTTAAACGATCAATTGGGTTTTCAACATGATCGTCCTTATATTCTATTTGTTGGTGATCGCAGTCCTTACAAAAATTTTGATGTTTTTTTAGGCCTTGCAGATAAACTGCCAGAATATGATTTGGTTGTTGTTGGTGGACAGGATTTTAATAATGATGAGAAACAGAAAATATTTGCGATAAAAGATAGGGTTCATCATTTTCGTGGTATTTCTTCACAGCATTTAAACTTACTTTATAATGCCGCTTTTTGCCTTATTTATCCTTCGTCTTATGAAGGGTTTGGTATTCCTGTCTTAGAAGCGATGAAGTCAGGCTGCCCTGTTGTGTCAACAAATTTATCCTCTATACCCGAGGTGGCAGGAGGCGCAGCATTATTGGTTGATACTGTAACTGTTAACTCTATGTTCGATCAGGTAAAACGTTTGGAAAACACAGAGCTCAGAGATATCATCATCTCCAAAGGAATTAAGCAAGCAAGTCAGTTTTCATGGGATAAGTGTTTTGAAGAAACTTATGCCTTTTATCAAGAGTTATGGGAAAGGAGTGAAATTAAGTGATTGTCCCTATTATTATGGCCGGTGGTTCCGGTTCTCGTCTTTGGCCATTGTCACGACAAATGAATCCTAAGCAGTTTCTTAAATTGTATGGTGAAACTACGCTTTTACAGCAGACGCTTTCGCGCCTGTCTGGGTTGGAAACTGCCTCCCCTGTGATTATTTGTAACGAAAATCATCGTTTTTTAGTGGCGGAACAAATGCGCCAGCTGGAGTTGCCAGAGGTTAATATTTTGTTGGAGCCTGTTGGGCGCAATACGGCTCCAGCGATTGCTTTGGCGGCTTTACATGCCTGTCAAGGAGGCCAGGATCCGGTATTGTTGGTATTGGCAGCAGATCATTATATTGCTAATGAGGCTGTATTTCGAGATGCTGTCAATTCTGCATCGCAATTAGCCGCGCAGGGTAAGCTGGTAACCTTTGGTATTGTGCCCACTCATGCAGAAACAGGATATGGTTATATTCAGCGTGGTGTTGCCTTTGGTCAGGCTGGATATCAGGTTGCCCGTTTTGTTGAAAAACCAGATTTTGAAAAAGCAGAAGTCTATCTGCAAAGTGGTGATTATTACTGGAATAGTGGAATGTTCATGTTTAAAGGCAGTGTGTATCTTAAAGCACTGGGTGAATTTCGCCCGGATATTCTGGAGGCTTGTAAAAAAGCACTGCGGCAGGGTCAGAAGGACATGGATTTTATTCGTGTAAATGCAGATGCTTTTATTCAATGCCCAGAAGATTCCATTGACTATGCAGTCATGGAAAAGACCGCTGATGCAGCGGTCATTCCACTTGATGCTGGTTGGAGCGATATTGGTTCCTGGTCTGCTTTGTGGGAAATTGGTAATAAAGATGCTCATGGTAATGTATGCAAGGGTGATGTTCTGGCTTTGAATACGAACAACTGTTTGATTCACGCTGACCACAAACTAGTTGCCACTGTAGGCGTTGATAATCTTGTGGTGGTAGAAACCAAAGATGCAGTATTGGTAGTGCATAAAGATAATGTCCAGGATGTTAAAAAAGTGGTAGAGGCTATTAAAAAAGATGGTCGCCATGAACATATAAATCATCGGGAAGTATATAGGCCGTGGGGCGTATATGATTCTGTTGAGGCTGGTGAGAGATATCAGGTAAAACGGATTACAGTCAAACCTGGTGCTAAGTTATCAGTGCAAATGCATCATCACCGTGCAGAGCACTGGGTGGTCGTAAGCGGTACAGCTAAAGTTACCAATGGAGATAAGACTTTTTTGGTAACTGAAAATGAATCAACGTATATCCCTATAGGTGAAATTCATGCTTTGGAAAATCCCGGTAAAATTCCTTTGGAGTTAATTGAAGTTCAATCAGGAAGTTACCTTGGAGAGGACGATATTGTTCGTTTCGATGATAAGTATGGACGCAGTTAACTGGTAAGCCATTTAAACAAACCTAACTATCAGTATTTTAATAACTAAAATATCGAAGTTAAAACTTAAGAAGAGCTTTTTTTGAAAGTATCTATTATTACTGTTTGCTTTAATAGTGAAGCAACAATTCGTGACACGATAGAGTCTGTGCTGGCGCAAAAATATTCAGATATTGAATATATTATTGTTGATGGAAAGTCGACAGATAAGACCATGGATATTGTTCGGGAGTATCAAGGTCGTATTGCAAAAATTATTTCTGAACCTGATAAGGGTATTTATGATGCAATGAATAAGGGAATCGAAAAAGCAACAGGCGATGTAATTGGTATTTTAAATTCTGATGATTTTTATCGTACAGAAAATTCTATCTCGGAAGTTGTTGTTGAATTTCAAAAATCAGCTACCACTGATATGGTTTTAGGTGGTGTTGATTTTGTACATGAAGATGAATTGAATCATGCTGTAAGATACTATAAGGCAATTGGCTTTAAGCCTTGGAAGTTACGTTTTGGTCTTATGGCTCCACATCCTGCGGCTTTTATTCGTCGCGAAGCATATAAAAAAGTAGGCACTTATAAGCTTAATTATAAAATTAGTGCCGATTTTGATTTTTTTGTGCGTGCTTTGTTGGTACATGAGTTGAGTTTTATAACAGTAGATAAAGTCTGGGTAAGAATGCGTGTTGGTGGAGTAAGTACTTCCGGTTTGCAAAGCTATAAGGTTTCAACTCAAGAAATGCTTCGCTCATTTAAAGAAAATGAGCGATATACTAATTTTTTATTTTTGCTTTTAAGGCTGCCATTAAAATCATTACAATTAATTAAACGTGAAAAGAAAAGGGAAATTTTTCGGTAAGGCCTACCTAGCCCCAAATCCAGTTAACATAGTGCGAATAGTTAATAAAATAATATAAAAATCAAATGAAATTGAACAGTTTTTTATATAATAAAAGTCATGCTCAATTTTTATTTTTGTTTCATCAGAGTTAGCTGTATATCCTTGTCGCACCTGAGCCCAACCGGTAATGCCTGGTTTAACCACATGCCGGTAACTGTAGAATGGGATCTGTTTATCAAATTCTTCAACAAAACTAGGTTGTTCAGGTCGTGGCCCAATCAGGCTCATATCCCCTTTAATAATATTAAAAAATTGGGGCAATTCATCAATGCGAAGTTTACGAATAATTTTGCCAACCCGGGTAATTCTAGGATCATCTTCACCGGCAAATTTTTCAGGGGCAGCTCTGTCAAAGCGCATACTGCGTATTTTATATATAGTAAAAGGTTTGTTACCTTGCCCAATTCTTGGTTGTGTGTAGAAAACGGGTCCGGGACTTTCGAGTTTAACCAATATGGCTGTAAGTAAAATTATAGGGATGGTAATGGGAAGTGTAAATATCACCATGAACCAATCCAGGCATATTTTTACTCTTTCATAAAATACAGAAGGTAAAAGAGCGCCTATATTGTTTTCAGACATGTTACGTATTCTGACTCTGCCTGTTATAGATTCAAAAATTTGATTGGCATTGTAAATGGGTGTTCTTTGTAAGGCACATTGGGTTAGAAAACGTTGCCACTCTGGCGTAATGGTGGAAAAATCAGCCACTATGGCATCGTAACGCTTCTCATTAAGCATGGGTATTGATATAGGGCGCGCATCAATAGTGTTAAGAGCCAATAGCTCTTGGGTGTTGGGTTGGACAACAATGGCCAGTTTAGGAATACGGTATTTATATGTAAAAATATACTCTATATATAGCCATACCAAAGTAATGATACCGCTGGTTATAATAATTAGCCTAGATGCATTTATTTGAAATAAAAAGGTGCCTAGAACTACACATAAATACACAAAAAATATTTGTGGAGCAATCAAGAAAGCAGACCTTCCACCTGGGTAAGAGGCAGTTAATGAATTGCACCAGGTATGGCTTAAAATAAAGGCAATACTGGAAAGCCAAAGTGCATTGGCTTGACCGTCATTTATATAGCTTATATCACTAAATCCAATATGAATCAAAAAAGGTAGCGCAACGGCAATACACCATCCCAGCATTAATGAAAACGTACGGGACAGTAAAATTTGTTCGTGTAATTTATGAAAACGTCTTTGTGAAAAATTTTTCATGCAGATTTATATAATGATGTCTGTATTTTTATATTCAGCTATTGTATGTCACTACGTGATAGTAATGCCTGACATAATTGTTACATTTATGATTGTTTATTATTAATTGCCCTCATGTCGTAAAAATCGTTGTTTTCAGTCTGCAGATTTTTTACCATTTTCGTAGCCAAGACTTAATCCTGCTCAACTCCTCAGTGTGCAAACAGGGCTGTATAATTGGGTTTGGTGGTCGTCCACTAGGGCGAGCCAGGGCTTGGGCAACATGGGTACAATCCAGGTTATTGGTCTTTGTTGTAATTTTTAATTTTTGCTGTGTAAAAACGGTAAACTTCTCTTTTCATTATTGCTTCAAGGCCATGACAATTTTCGTAACCGGTGGCGCCGGGTTCATTGGCAGTAATTTCATCCTGGATTGGCTTGGCCAATCTGGTGAACCCGTTGTAAATATAGACAAGCTCACTTATGCTGGCAATTTGCAAAGCCTGTCTTCTATTGAACATCATCCCGGCTATCATTTTGTCCTGGCCGATATTTCCAACCAAAATACCATCTCCCAGTTGCTAAACCAACATCGGCCCAGGGCAATTATTAATTTTGCGGCCGAATCGCATGTAGACCGTTCCATTCATGGGCCAGCCAGTTTCATACAAACCAATATCGTGGGCACCTTCAGTTTGCTGGAATGCGTTCGCGCTTATTGGCATACTTTGGTTGCTTCTGAAAAGGAAAATTTTCGTTTTCTGCATGTGTCTACCGACGAAGTCTACGGTTCTTTATCGTTAGCAGAGCCGGCATTTACAGAGTCGTCCTGCTACCAGCCTAACAGCCCGTATTCTGCCAGTAAGGCGGCCTCTGATCACTTGGTGCGGGCGTGGCACCATACTTATGGCTTGCCTGTGTTAACCACCAATTGCGGTAATAATTATGGCCCGCGTCAGTTTCCTGAAAAGCTCATCCCGCTGGTTATTCTGAATGCCCTGGCTGGCAAGTCTTTACCTATTTATGGAGACGGCCTGCAAGTACGTGACTGGCTGTATGTGGGCGATCATTGCGCGGCCATTGCGACGGTATTGGCCAAGGGCATCCCGGGGCACACTTACAATATTGGTGGTGGCAATGAACGCACCAATCTGGATGTTGTGCAAGCCATATGTGATGTGCTTGATGAAATCCGCCCGCGTGCAGGCGGGCAGTCATACCACCGGCAAATTGCTTTTGTGGCAGACCGCCCCGGCCACGACCGGCGTTATGCCATTAATGGCACTAAAATAGTGCAGGAACTGGGTTGGCACCCGCAGGAAACTTTCACAACGGGTTTGCAAAAAACCATCCAGTGGTATTTAAATAACAGTGATTGGGTGCAAGGCGTGCAAAACGGTTCTTACCGCGACTGGATGGCTTTGCATTATGGCCATCAGTATGGCAATGGGGGTAAGGCATGACGCAGCGTAAAGGCATTATTCTGGCGGGTGGCTCGGGTACACGCTTGTATCCGGTAACGCTGGCGGTGTCCAAGCAGCTGCTGCCGGTTTACGACAAACCCATGATTTATTACCCCCTAAGTACCTTAATGCTGGCTGGTATCCGCGATATTCTGCTTATTTCCACGCCTTGGGATTTGCCACGGTTCCAGCATTTGTTGGGTGATGGCAGCCAATGGGGGCTTAACATTAGCTATGCAGAACAGCCTAGCCCCGATGGTCTGGCCCAGGCTTTTATTATTGGCCGCCAGTTTGTGGGTAATAGTTCAGTTGCCCTGGTATTGGGCGATAACGTTTTCTACGGGCATGACTTGCCCCGCCAGCTAGCACGCGCGTGTGCCCGGGAAGAGGGCGCCACGGTGTTTGCCTATCATGTGCAAGACCCGCAACGGTACGGGGTGGTTGGGTTTAATGGGCAGGGCAAGGTGGTTTCTTTGGAAGAAAAGCCCGTGCAGCCCAAATCCAATTTCGCCGTGACCGGGCTGTATTTTTATGATAACCAAATTCTGGATATTGCCGCTGCCTTAACGCCTTCGGCACGTGGTGAACTGGAAATTACCGACTGTAATTGCGCTTACTTGAATAAGGGGCAGCTTTCGGTTGAATTAATGGGCCGTGGTTATGCCTGGCTGGATATGGGGACGCATGAAAGCCTGCTTGATGCGGGTAATTTTATTCAAACCATTGAAAAGCGGCAGGGCCTGAAGGTGTCTTGCCCTGAAGAAATTGCCTACCGCAAAGGGTTTATTAGTGCTGC
>LFRM01374862.1_pt1 | contig 16670 bp, 18 predicted proteins | sample 618341 | NCBI WGS metagenome assembly LFRM01 (sample SAMN03654438, study PRJNA283298) | anaerobic digester metagenome | isolation source: pool of bioreactors CSTR01a, CSTR02a, and CSTR03a thermophilic anaerobic... | place: Denmark: Kgs. Lyngby | collected 2014-05-21 | reverse complement strand
TTTTTTCTCCATTAATGATTTTTTCAACGAATTTAGGTTTAATAGATAAAATAACTTTCATTAACCAAAATATATTTTATTAAAAAATACAAATAATTTATATTATCATTCTGCATCAAATAGTAGATCCGCGTTTATTTTTTCAATATAATCTTGTAGTTTCATAAAATATTCATTTAAAACAACCCCTATATTGTGCAATATATTTAATTTTATTTCAATATTAAGATCTTCAAAATTAATAACAAATTCACTACAATCATAACATCCTGAACCATCTGACTGCCAAATATTATAGTAAAGAATTGTATCGCCAGATTTTATGAAATAATTTCTATTATTATCATCAATATAAATTTTTAATTTTTTTAAATCACCATTTAACATATCAGTAGATGTAGCAGATGCCCAATTTTGCATGATTTCATTAAATTCTTTGTCCAATTTTTCATCAACAAGAACCCCTAATTTTTTAACTGCTTCTCTAATCCCTGTTATTTGTTTTTCAATTGATTTTTTCATGATAAATTTATTTTGTTTTATATATATTTTACCAAAAAATCAAAAAAGTGATATTTTTACTTTTTAAAATTCCATTTCTGGCGGATTTTTGCCTTCTTTATCTTCATCATTTTCCTTATTATTATCATCCTCATTATTATTTTTATCTGATTTATCTATCTTTTTGCCAGTTATAGGGTCTTCACCATTTTTCCTTCTTTGTATATATAATTGATTTTTCTTTAAATCATCTTCACTCATCTTTAAATATTTTCTACTTAAAAATACCATATCAAAAAATGGAACTTCTTCAGACATACCATCTTCATTAGTTTCACTAACAACTAAATTATTCATTTGTGTTATAAATTCAACACGCTTGCCCATAATTTCCATCTCTTTCAATTCTTTAAATAAATCCTCTTCATTAAATTGTAATCCTATTAAAGACCTAAATAAAACATCATCTTTTAAATCAGGATACTTTGCTTCAATTTGTAATATCAATGGCTTTAATATAATTTCTTGAAATATAGAAGTGAGTCTAGATTTAAAATTAGCAAATCTAATTTCTTCTCTATGTGTATTATTTATATCAATCGTCACTAACCCACCACCATCTTCTCTACCAAATCTCTCAAAAGGTATTTTTGTGTCTAACTTAAATTTATTATAAAAATATTTAAGCGCTTCAGTATCTGATAAATCAAATCCTTGATTTTCCATGACTTCTATTTCTGGGGCACCTGACGGCGTAGATGGCATAACATAATTCTTATAAAACTGCATTGATGGTTTACCATTAACACTTATTTCACCCGACTTATCATCTATTGTAATATCTTCTTTATATGTTGATATAAACTCAGCTACTGCTTCTTTCTGCTTTTGCGGAGATCTATCACCTACTGGTATTATAGTTTTCATTCTAAAACTACTGTTCATAATATTCCAAATTATCCTAGAATTCTCTAATATCCTAAGCAAATTAAATGAACGTACTAATCTTTCAACATATGATATACGAGATGTAAAATTAGATTTTGCATATGATATATAAATTATTTGTGAATCATATAAAGTCCTACCAACACCAATAATATCTTCATACTGATACCATACTTTTTGTATTTTGCCATTTTCATCTTTTATTATACCAGGTCTTATTGACAAAGGATCTATTTCTTTAAAACCTATAATATTTTCTGCATCATCATCCCATATAATTTCAAATGCTAAAAAACCATCTATTAGAAACTGTTTAAAATATGCCCATGCATCATGCCCTTTATTGAAATTAAAAAGCATATATATTTTTTTAAATGAATCATTTATGTAATCAATAATTTCATTTTCTATATCTTCTTTTATATTACCTCTTAAATTACTAACATCTACTTGACAAAAATAATTACGTGTGTCATATATAATACATTCATCCGCTATTGTCTCTAATACAAAATCAATTTCACCATTTTGCGAAAACTCTCTTAATTTTTCCCTGCGTTGTACTAATGATTTATCAAAATAACCTATATATTGCTTTTGACCAATATCAGATAATGCAAGTGTATATAAAAAATCTTCAGGCATATAACCATATGATCCAAGTAACGCCTCACTTGTACCTATAGCTTGCGACTGCTTTATTATTAAATCATCATAATACATGCCCAACTGAGATATCTTTTTTAAAGTTTTATAAAATCTACTAGGCTGCTTACGAGCTTTAATATTATTATTACTAAATGGATTTAAAAATTTTAATTCATTATCGCCATATCCCGCCATTATTTTATTATTTTATTTTATCGTTTTCATGGCAAACTATTATAATAATCTGTTATGATTTTGGAATAAGAAGCGCCCACCATATAATCTGATTTAAGCAGTGGTATCATATTCCAATCATCATATTCAATAAATGAAACATTTTTTATTCTATCTATTATATAACTTCTATAAGCAAAACTTAAATTAACATTCTTATCAGCAAATAACTGTTTATGTTTTAGCCAATCTGTTACTAATGAAATAAAATTGTCAGTTTTTATCATAAATTCTTTATCATTTTCATAATAATTATCTATTTCTGATTCAAATTCATCTTTAAAAGTATCATAATAATATTTAATTATAGTGAGTTTTACTCTTTCGGGCAAAAAATTAAAATTAAGTCCGCCAATAATTTCATTTTTAGTACTTTCTGCAGTAAATTGTCTATGCATAAGCATTAATGGTCGTCTATCATAATAATCTAATATATTTTTATATAATGGATTATACCAAAATGTATAAAATCTGCATGGAATAAATTTAACAGGTGATATATGTAGACCCATGTCTAATTTTAAAAAATATTTAGACTTTTTATGTTTTACATATTTATCATAATAGTAATAATATAGTTGTTTACTATTTTTTCTATTTTTATTATAAAAGATTAATGGGTCTTCTCTCATTATTAGTAATTTAATTTTCAAATATAAGATAATTATTCATATTATCTCTAATATTTATTTTTGTTAAAAAAGTATCTGTTATTATTTTAAATTTCATATCATGTTGTTTACAATAATCAATAGCCGCACTAAATTTAATATTATTAACTATATATTCTCTAAGATCTTCATTAAATGCTCGTAAACTTTTTATTGTATTTTTTTTATTTGTGTATTTAGGCTCATATAATTTATTTTCAGGTTTTATTTCTATTATATATTTCTGTGAAAAATTATTTATCTCTATATTAACATAAAAATCAGGTATGTAATTATGAGTTTGATTATCTAATATACTAAAATATTCAATCTCTATAGGCTCATATTCCCATTCTGTTATAAACTCATAATAATCACATAACATACAAAATTTTTTTTCAATCAAACTTTTAAAATATATTTTTTCTTTGCTTGTCTTTGCTTTATTAATAGGATTATATATACCGCAAACATTATTTAAATTATTCATACCTATTTTATTAAAATATATTATAAATAGTTACATTATATTTTTCTTTATATAATTTATTCCATCCTTGCTTTAATCCATTCATTATCAACGATGTAAAATACGCAAATACCTCATCTGATTTATTTGAATCAAACATCTTCCACTGCATACAAATATTTTCAATAGCAAACGCCATACAATCTTCTCTATCCTCTTCATATTTATAAGACTGCGTCCTTGATATCCTATCTACCATTAACAAAAATATTTCAACAGCCCTTTTAGTGAGCTCATTATTCTCTTTTGATATTATCAATTCTCTTAATAACTCATCATTATCTACGTAAAAAACACAATATTTTCTATCCAAAATATAAAAATTTTATTATTTTTTTATAAATCATCAAACCACATTGAATAAATATATATTGAATAAATATTTCCCCAAGAATCAAATATACAACATAGTTCTTTTTCATATTCTATTAAATGTTCTTTTGATACAGGATCACCATTTTTAATACCAAATGAATTATTTATATTTTTTGTATCATATATAACATTAACGCAAGATTCTTCATATACACGATATCTACATATAATATAATCTCCTGTTCTTTTATCTTTATTTAAAAAAGATAACCCAAATAAATGCACTAATTCTTTAGATATATACTCATAAATAGCATCTTCTTTGTCACCATCATCAACATATTTGAATTGAGATTTATTTACTATATCACTAACAGTTTCAAATAGATAATCATCTACATAGTCCATAAATCTATCTTCAATTTCTGTTGCATCTTCCAATAAAGTAACATCATAAGATAATATTTTTTCTTTAAAATATATTTTTTCTTTTTTCACTTTATCAAGTAATCGTGATTTATAATTTTTTTCATAAAAAGGCATTAAATCAGAAGCATGAGCTTTAATATAAATAGGAAACCCCATCACAATTTCTTTTAATTTACTATCAGAGATAAGTTTATCAATATCACGATCAGTAATAGTAAAAATTTCTGATTGTTCATTTAATTTATTAAAATACGTTTTCATAATTTTATTTTTTTTATTTTAAAATATCTTTAATGATAACATTAGATTTTATTACTTTGTCTATTTTACCATTACTATATTTTATTGTTATTAAATCATCAGACGCAGAATTAGTATAGTCTAAAGCATTAACTAAAACTGGTATTGATTTGCCCTTAATTATTAAATTTCCATCCACCCACTTATCATTAGTTGCACTTTCAATTATATCCACTGACTTGTCATCAGTCTTTAACTCAACATCATTATCATCATCATATGTCTCATCACTTTCTATATCATTATCTATTATTTCTAATTCTGATATTTTATCACTTGGTACATTAACAACAACATTATCATCTTCTATTTTAACATTTACAGAATTATTAACATCAGATATTGATATAACAGTACCCACCTTACCATTTAGTAATCTAACTACACTACCTATTCTTAAATCATCATCAATTTCTTCTACTTCTTCAGTCTCATTTATTTTATTCTTTAATATTAAATATTTCTCTTTTAAATCATTTATCTGCACATTAATAGCATCTAATATTGTATCAACAGACACACGATAATCATCAGAATCTTCTATTACTGCATTCAAACCATCACGTTTGCTTTCTAATAAAGATATCTTTTCTTTTATTATATTCATCTCAATCCTTAAAGGCATTAACTTATTATCTTCTTTATTTATATCATTTAATATACTATTACTTATATCATAACCTAAATATTCTAATACAATATTCTTAACTTGCTTTGCATTCAGTCTTCTTAATAATACATTATCATTATTTAATTTATCATATTTGTTAATATAATATTCACCATTAATATAAAAAATATCTATCCATCTATTTTCATATAAATTAGAAACTATTTTCTTACATATATTTATTTCTTGTATCATATTATAATTTTCATACAAATTTATAATATTTCTTTTTAATTGACTATCTTTAACATCAAATACAGAATCTCTAAAATAATCTCCCACTAATGTATCATAACTTATCTTATTATCATTTAATATTATATCTTTATTTTCTTTTAATATATAAACTTTTTTATTGTCATAAATTTTTATGCAATCCGCTTTAATATCAACATTTTCTTCATTTATAAAATTACATAAACTAATAAAATTCTCTGATAAATTGCTAACATCTAACTTTGACGCAGCAAATAATCTGTTATTTTTAATCTTATAATATTTATCTTTTACATAAAATATCATGCCTTCATTAGTATTTACCACAGGTGAATATACATCTTTTATTGTAACCGCATTATCATTATCAGCAAATAATACAAATCCTTTATCATCATTCTCCAATACCATATTATATAATGTCTTTATATTACTATCATATAAATACCTACTTAACTTTTCTAATAATACTTTTTTTCTATATTTGTCTTTTATTATAACATAATTTAATACATCTTTTACTATATGCTCATATAAAAACTCATTATTATTTTGATAATTATAAATAAATTTAAACATTGCAATATCATCTTTATTATTAATAACATTTTGTATAATGTTCTCATAATAATCTTTAAATTCACTTATTATAGTTATATTCTTAAAATCATTAATAAAATTTTCATAGATAATATATTCTGGAAATTCATAATGAGCTAAATTATTAATATTATGATTATAATAATCAAATTTACTCTTTAATAATACACTATCTTTTAATAAATTAATATTATCACTTATTTTATCTAATAATTCTTTAATACCCAAATTCTCTACTACAGAAAATGATTTTTCTTGTTTGATAAAATAAGATATTTTATCAATATCATTTTTATTAGTCAAATTAGGTAAATAATCATTAATGCTATTTAATAATACTTCCCTTATTAAATTAACATTTTTTTGACTATTATCAAAATTAACAACATATTTATTACAGAGATTCTTAATATTATCATCAGTAATATTATCTCTTAATTCCCTTATTCTGTTTTTAAAATTTAATACGTTCATAAAACTATTATTTTTTTATATATATAAATTTTTTAATAAATAGATATATTATATAATTCAGTCTCTTTTTTTTCACCATGCAAATTATACTCAATTTTTATATAAATATCTTTAGGCTTATTTTCTGGTAAACCAACACCACCATTCAATATTACTATATCTACAATAGAACCATCTTTTATAACAGGATTAACCATTATTGTACTATTATCAAATTCAATAACTGTACTATCATCATATCCATACCCCCCATCAATTATATGAAACTTATCTATAACACCACTATTATTAGCAAAAAATCTTATATTAGCTTCTTTTGTCACATGTTTATGTGCAAATATATAACATTTTATATAATCATCATTTATATATTCAGGTATACGCCATTTATATATACATTTATTTATATTAACATATTTTGCAATATAATCCCAATTATACTTATCATAACTAAATAATATATTAACTTTCTCATTATCAAATACATTACCATATATTTTCCACGATATATCTAATAAATCACCACAAAAATGAATATATTCATTTGGATTGTCTATTACAATATTATAACTAATATCATCAAAAGACGGTCTAATAATAAAATCTTGCATGGATTTATCAACATTAGTTGCCTGTTCAACAATAGGATAATACGTCTCTATTGCTAAATCAAATGATAATGTTATTTCATTATCACTTGGATATGAAAATTCAAATGACTTATCAATAGGATAATTTTCAGGAAATGCAATATTACACGGTATTCTAAACCCCCTATAAGCAATATCTATTATTACATTTTTATAAAAAATATCTAATATACACTGAAATATTTTAAATAATTCATTAACATTATTGACTTTTATAACAATATTAAATCTAATATCTAATGGTAATGAATTAATATATGCACTATATTGCGTCAATATACCATCTTCTATTATATCATAATTGCCATTTATCCATTTTTGAGTGAGATTAGACTCATTTATAGATACATCAGATAATGTTATTATACCACGAGGTATAGGGTCAATGTTGCCATCAATAGATAATTCATTATAATTACAATCAGACCACGATAAAAAATAATCTTGTAAAAATCTCTCTTGCCCGCCCATATTATAAAAAAATGGCACATTAACCACTTTTTTATTGCCATCTTTAATATTAATATAATTTATCTTTTCATTTAATACATTTATTACGCCAACAATTATTGACCTTAAAAAAATATCATCAACATTCGTTTTTGAAAAATAATTATCCAATTTAAAATATTTTTTTTATACTATATATATAAATTTTAATTTTATTATAATAAATATTTATAATTAAATATCATAATAAAATTTATATTAATTTTTCAATAAAAATAATATCATCAGCAGATAGACCGTACAGATCATAGAGCTTTTGATTTATCTTATTTTCCCAACTTTTAATTAAATCTTTATAAAATTCTATCTGATGTAATTGCTGGGAAGATTCAATAAGTTTACTTATTTCTATAATATCATCTACTAATTTTGCTATATATTGTATTATATTTTCGTCTTTTGGTTTAATTAATGGTAATTGCAAAAGTATTTCTTTTCTAATATGAATCATATCACCAAGACGTTTGCCTTTATTTTTCAACCAAAATAATATTATTGTTGAATTTAATAAAGCAGTTAGATATTTTAAATTTATTCTATTTGAAACTAAAAATTTTATTGCACTAGAACCATAATATTCATCTTCTGTATAAAGAAATAACTGAATATGTGATCTTGTTTGACAAACAATTTTAGGCCCGTTTCTATAAAAATTATCATTTATTCCCCTATTTATATAAAAATAAGGTTTATTAAACTCTCCATATTTTATTTTAGCATTTTTTAATTGTATTTTATATTTATCAAAATGATTTTTTATATTAGGATAACTATTTATATCTAATCCATCAAAATTATTTTTACATAAATATATTATATAATTATTAGTTTTTTGTATATAATATCTATTAGTTGACGTATAATATGGCTTAATAAATTGTTTTTCTTCATCATTAAATTGTGAAATATCATTAATTATAAAACATTCATCTGGCGACGCTACAATACCATTACATATTTCATTTTTATATAATTTAAAATTTGAATTTATTTCTATTTTATTTAAAATATCTTTTATTTTATCTGAAACAAATGTAAATATACCACCTCTTAATTCACTTGGATTTATAGTAGCAATAAACATTTCATAATTATTATCATTAATATAATTTTCATTATCTATATCTTTATTTAATATATATATTAAATCATCTACCATTATATTTTTATTTAATATTTTTGTATATTTTACTTTATATTCTTTATCAGGCTTTTCTTTTTTTACAACATAAATCATTGTTTGAATAGATGCATTTTTAAATACTTTAAAATCAACAAAATCTATATATTTTAATATTTTTGTTTCATTAATAATCTTATTTCGCAAAATTGACGCACCAAACGCTGTTGTCCAATTACTAGTTGCAATAAAACTATGATAACCACCTAATTTTAACAAATCTATTGATTTACAAGCAAATGCATACCAAAGATCCATTTTACCTTGATAATATTTCTTTGCTTTACATAATTTCATGTATTCAAATGGTTCTCTATTAGTATATTCCCTTACATATGGCGGATTACCTATTATTACATCAAATCCCCCATTTTTAATAATTTCTGGAAATGCTTTTTCCCAATCCATTGGATTTAAATGATTTAAATTATTCGATTCAAATAATGAAAGCTGATAATTAATATATATACTAGTATCTATCAATGAATTGCCAAATTTAATATTATTTGATAAATCTGGTATTATATTACCATTATTATAATTTAACTGATATTGAATACTATCATAAGTTTCACTTTCTAATAATTTTAATATTAAAGATAATTTTGTCACTTCTACTGCACCAAAATCTATATCTACTCCATAAATATTATTTAATAAAATATTCTTTTTTTCTTCAATAGTTAATACATAATTATTAACTTCTTTTTCGTATACCTTTTTTGTTTTTACAGCAAAATCTTTATCTTTTATATAACAATCTAAATAAAATTTTAACAGAAAATCATATGCACCTAATAAAAATATACCAGATCCACACGCAGGATCTAATATTTTTAAATTAAATATATCATCTATATTTTTATCTTTTACTAATTCACCAACAGTATTATTTACTATATAATTAACTATATAAATTGGTGTATAATAAATATCATTATTTTTATTACCAATATTGAATTGTTCATAAATGTCACCTAAAATACTTATATAATCATCAGATTCATAATTTAAATCAAAATCATAAATATTATTTATAATAATTTCTAATATATTATCATCAATACAAATATTACTATCTAAATCAAATAAATTACTATTATATTTATTTTTTGCAATACCAAATAATTCTATCAATTTTAAATAAATATTTGAATTATTTAATAAATTTTTTATATTAATATCTTTTTCTATTTTTTTATCATTTAATATTCGTAAAAAAATTATTGATATGATTATCCTTTTTATAAAATAATCTATATAATCAATATTTAATTTATAATTTTTATTATTAATATTTTCATATAATATTTTATATAAATAAGAAAATGTATTTTTATTAATCATATTTCCAATAAAACTATTGTTTTTTTATCAATGAATTTAATTTTTTAAAATTAATATTATCAAAATTTAATTTATATCCACCTAACTTAAAAAAATGACGTATAGGATTACCATTTATATCTTTCTCAGGTATCACACCCTTATCTAATAATCGTTTAGTGCCTTCACATCCAATTAAATGTGAACATGCTAATATGCCACTTTCTGTTATTAATATGCCATCAACAATAGTACCACTATATTTATTAATATAATCTTTCATTATATCTTGATACATTTCTAATGATTTAATCATACATAAATGCTGTATTTCAGGATGATTTAAAAAAACACTTTTACTAATATCTCCATATCCTGTCTCCTTCCTTGTGTTATGCCCTATTTGATACAACCCCCAATATCCTGAATTTAACCTATTTGCATTATGATTATATCTTGACTCTAAATATTGTATTTGCAACAAATAATTTTCCATAGTCATTGTGCTATCATCAGGATATGATAAAACAATATCATATTGAACATGATCATCAATATCATTTGTAATAAAATAAAAATTAAAAAATATAAATGATAATGATGCAAACAATAATAATACTAATAATATTATTAATAACTTTCTGATATAATAATTTTTGTTATAAAAAATATGCTTGCGTCGTGCTTTTCTATACTCTTTTCTTTTATTTTTATATTCTTTTTTAATATCAGAAAATATTAATTCAAAAAATATAATATCACCATTTATTTTATTCATTATAATATAATTTTCTAAATTTATATTCCCAAAAATTTAATAACTTATTAAATAAATTAATATCATTATTTATATTATTAAAATAATTATATATCAACACCCTTGCAGACTCAAATTGATCTTCAGTCACACAAGAATCAATAACTTTAATAATTTTTTCATAATCTTCTTCTTTATAACTTATCTGACATAAATATTTATAACTAATATTATTATCATCATTAACATTATAATGATTTTGCTTTACATCTGATTGTTTTAAAAAATTATTTATTAATTTAACATAAAAATTATTTTTGCTCATAACATTATTTAAAATTCTTTTGAAATTTTTGCATTGCTTTAATAAATTCATCTCCATATTTATCATATATTTCATAAAACTCCTTTCTAGAACATTCATTTAATTGACACCAATACATTATTACGTCATCATCAATATTTATTTTTTTCTTTTCTTTCTTTTCTGTTTTTACCGACTTTAATGTATTATATACCCAAGCAGGTGTACGTTTATAAATTTTTGATAAAGAATTACACCAATAATCTAAAACTTCTGCAGTATTAATATTTTTTATATTAAATATATCTGCCTGAACTGGATATCGTATAGCAAAAAAACGCTGAAACATAAAAAAATATTTTGACTTCTCATAATCATTCATAGATAAAAATGACTGAGGATTAACAAATAAATTATTAAATACTTTAAATAAATCTTTCATATTTTTTTATTATACAAATATACAAAAAAAATTTGACATGGCAAAATTTATCTTACTTATTACTGACTATTAATTATTTTCTGTATTTTAAATACACATGCTAATAAAGATATAATAGGATCTATTACTTGATATCGTTGTGATTGATAATTAGCAACTTCTATTATTATTTGTGGTATTTTATTAACCATATTTGGATAATTATCTTTAATATAATTAGGTAAATCTATACCTAATGAATATAAAACATCATCCACTTTATCAGCATATTGACTAACAATAACTTTGTAATTCTCAATAGGATTAGTATTATTAAATATAAGTTCAAAAACATCAACAAAAGAATAATTTAATATCTTTATATCATCTATTGATATATTTTTTATTCCTTTATCATAAAATGTCTGAAGTTTACTAATCATAGAACGCATACTAGGAAAATTCTTTTTGACAAATTCAATAATAGCATCTTTTGTGATAACAATATTTAGTTCTTTACATATTTTAATTATATGATGTGCATATTTATTTAATAATTCACGTTCTTCCTTTTTTGTAGCAGGTACAAAATTTATACACACAAACCTGTCTTGAATAGGATCGGGTATTTTATTAATATAATTACATGTACCAATAAATCTTATATTAGCATTTTCTGTAAATTTTTCTATTGTGCCCCTAAGGGCTTTATAAAATTGATCTGACGCACCATCCATCTCATCTAATATAACAACCTTCATATTAGTACTACTAGACACAATAGGCATTGACAAACAAAATTCTGATATTTTAGTCCTTATCACATCAACAGAAGACTCATCAGAAACATTAATATACAAATACGTAGTATCATTTGCTAATATTTTTGCCAATGATGTCTTGCCACATCCAGCAGGGCCTAAAAATATATAATTTTGCTTAATATCACCTCCAATAAATTCATTTCTTATCCTATCTAATAATACAATATCATCAAGTTTTTTAGGACGATACTTTGCAGTAAATAAATAATTATTTAATGATTCATTACTCATAAAAATATATAAAATTTAAAAATTAATTATTTATCAAATTCTATTTTCTCTGTAACATCAGTATCTTTCTTAACAATATTATTTAAAAAATTATTAATTAATTCAACAACTTCTGCATAAGGATATTTAGCTAACGTGTTTAATATTAAGTTAGCATCATCTTCTTTTAGCTCATTTTTGCCTAATAAATTCATTATCATATATACTTCAGCAAATGGCTTTGTATTTAAAAAATTAACTAATGATTTTTTAAAATCATCATTGATTTGATATAAAACTTCGTTTTCCATATTATTATTTTTTGTTTGTTTTTTTATTACTAATTTTTTTCATTGATATAATAATAACATCATCACCTATTTCCACTTCTTCACCTATAAACCCGTTTCTTATTATACCACCTTCTATTTTACCATGAAATTCTTTGTCTTTTGATAAAGAATTAATATAACAATTTATACATTTATTATTATATTTAACAATACAATCTTCTACTTTTGAATTTTTTATAGTATTATTACTAATCAATTCACAATTTACTAAATGAGAATTTACAAAATCACATCCTATTAAATCAGAATCTTGTATTATAATATTACCACTACAATCATATAAAGTAACATTATTAATATATCCACTCTTAAATTCAGCATTCTTAATTTCTATTCTTGATATATCACTATTATAATTAATAGAACATTTTGTTAAATTATTATCAACTAATATATTTATTATTTTGTTTCTTAACATACTCCAATAAGTATTTATTATTTCTTTATTATCTAATAAATCTATAGTAAAATCAACATCGGGCAATAATTCATTAATTTTATTAACATTTTTATAAATATCTATAAATTTTTGATATTCTTTATAAATAGATTTTATTTTATCATAATCAGTATCATTTAACTTATTATTTTCTAATATAGAAAATGTATATAATATAAAATAATTTATATTATCAATAATATCTTTTTTCTTTTTTTCATAACCATTACCGCCCATATATCTAAATTCTATATATCCATCTTTTAGTTTTGAAAAATTAACACCATAATACTTGCTTTTAGGAACATCTATATATACTTCATTTATTGTAGCATCTGTTATGATATCATAATAATTTACACATAGCTTTTTTATTGATTTGGCAAATACAGAATTTCTACGTTTGGGGAATGCTTTATATACTTTATCCTCATCAAAATTCAAACAAAATTTTAATGTATTAAGTAACATAAAATCAATAGGTAATTTTATCATAGTTTCATCATAACTCATATTAACATGTATAGCACATCTATCATCTGTTATTGCATTTTCTGATAACCAATTTAGCACAAGACCTAATTTTTTGATAGCATCTTTATATGACATCACCCCTGTTATAAGTTCATAACATTTATCACCGCCAGAATAATCTATTTCTAATTTCCATATATCATCAGTAACATCAAGACCCGTATGATATTTAAGTGCATATTTATTAACACCAGTAACTACTTCAGGTATTAATACACGCACACCACAATGTTCAGATAGTTTTCTTGCTATTTTTTTATAATCACTAGGAGATATAAATTCAAATTCAAATCCTAGTCTAGCTGCATTTAGCACATCGTTTTTTCCCATAAAATTAATTTTTAATTATATATCATTTTTATTAATTTGTGTTAATACTAAATTGTAATTTTTATTAACATACTGAATATTAACAATTATAGTATCACCACTTTTAATATTTTTTTTATTAAAATCTATTTTTGTATCATTTGACATATTAGCATAATATAAATATCCAGTAAATATATCATCAATTTCGACAAATATACCATTATCATTTACTCCTGTTACAATACCCACATATTCTTTAGTCAAATCTAATTTTTCAACCTCATCTGGCAATATATGTTGTATATATTTTTTATTACTGACAATAAATGTTCCACTGCCATCATTATCATTTCTCACATAATTTTCAATCATCACCATTTTCTCTGTACCAATAAGTGAATCAAAATCTAATATTTTATTTGCAGATGCTAATCCACCAGGCATAAAAGCATTTACTCCCATTATATCTACAATGTATCCACCTTTATTCTTACCTACTATCTTTGCAGTATACGCCACACTAGGATTTTTTAGCTGATTAAAAAATTCTTTTATTAACGCATTTTGAAAACCTTTTGTCAAAGACCCTCCTACATCATATTTATTACTTTCTATGTATACATAAATTTTATTATTAGATAAAAAATATTTTCTTGATTCATCATTTGTAATAATATTTATAAAATCTTCTTTTGTTATACCTACTACATTAAAAAAAGCATTTTCTCTACTTAATTTAATATATACATTAATAAAATTATTACATAACACTAACAAATCATCTGTATCTTTATTATAACTTTCTATATCAGTTAATAATAACAAATCACCAACATTAACATCCTTTGGCATCACCTTACCATCAGCATTTAATACAAATGTCTTTTCATACAATGCTTTCATCTCTTCTATATACTCAATAGGATAATCTTTTGTTATTATCTTATCTCTTCTTGATTGTTTACTATTATTAATTTTTACTCCCATAATATTATAATTTCATAATATTATAATTTAAATTATTTTCGATAATATTTGATGATAATAATTTATTGTTAATATATTACTTTTTGCAATATCAATTAAATTATTATCATAATAATAACTAGATATATCTTCATTATATATATGATCACTAACATCAAATCCAAAAAATGACAATATATCTTCAAAATATACAGCTTTACTATATTGACCATTACGCCATAAGTCTACTATATCAATAATATTAGACTCCCACGGCTTAATATTATATAATTTTAAACACTGTGGCATTTCTATATCATACTTAATAAATTTTTTATATAATTGTAATATATCAAAATTCTTAATATTATATCCACACAATGATAACCCCATGCTATCAACCTTTTTTAATATATTAGAAATTGACTTTAATATAATAAATTCATCATGATTAGTATAATCCTTAATATTTAATTTTTCACTATCATTATCTGATATGACACCAACTGCAACAGATACTATTTTATTATACTCAGCCATTTGATAAGCATACATATTCCAAAATTTTTCTATTGCTTCATCAGATAAATTATAATCATCATTACGCCTAAAGGCATGTAATAAAAATGACGATATATCATTTTTATCAAGGTCATTAAATATTCTAACTTTCGGTGCCGTCTTTACTGATAAATAAATAATATTTTTCATATAATATATTTTTTGACATCTTTTATATATAATATAAAAAAATGTAAAAACTAATATTTTTATTTTTTACGAACAATTAAATATTGACAAATCATTTGATTATTATGATACTGTTTAGATATATATAAATCATACATGTTATCTATATTATCTTTATTTTCCTCTATAAAATCAATAGCTTCTTGTTCAGTTGCTAAATTTTCAATATCCATAATATTCTTAATAAATTGATTATATAAAATATCTTTATACTGACTATTCAACATATCAAATGTTATTAATAATATTCTAAAAAAATCATTGTTATTCATATATTTTTATTTTAATTTATTCCACAAATTTGACTACTAAATTTTAAATCTTTTATGGTTATATTATAGTCTATATCAGATAATAAAGTTAAATATATATTATCATCATTTTTGGCATTTATAGTAAATTTATCAGTAAATTCATAATCACCCACAGATTGTGTAAAATCATACCTATGTATAACTGTATCATTGTGTTTAAATATAAATGACAAATTTATTTCAGTAAAATCTTGCATACTACTATACTTCCAAAAACCATCACCCCATAAATACATCTCCGTGTCACTTACATAATAAAATCCATTAAACCGATTACTATCTATCTGCGTCATCACACTACCATCA
>LFRM01275758.1_pt1 | contig 16684 bp, 18 predicted proteins | sample 618341 | NCBI WGS metagenome assembly LFRM01 (sample SAMN03654438, study PRJNA283298) | anaerobic digester metagenome | isolation source: pool of bioreactors CSTR01a, CSTR02a, and CSTR03a thermophilic anaerobic... | place: Denmark: Kgs. Lyngby | collected 2014-05-21 | reverse complement strand
ACTGCTACTCGAGTTTTTTCATATATTCAGCCACAGACTGAAGGGAAGGCAGTTTGCCTGTATCAGGATTGATTTCCTGGATTCCCAATCCCCATCCAGAGATAAAATGTTCGTTATAGTCATCCTGATGAACATGAAGGAGATATTTTTTCCCTACTTCCGGGAAGCTTCTGCCATCTATGTCATCAAAATACCAGGTGGAATTTTTCTCTGCTTCACGAATGGTACGCTTCGTCTGTTGAGCTTTCACATCATCGGTATGAAATGATTTTTCCATCTCCCGGTAAGGAAGGTAGCCGCCGTTAACGAAGAGACTGATCGTCTCTCCTTCTTTAAAGTAAGAACCCTTATAAACCCGTTCCACTTTAATAGTAATTGGAGAAAAAGTCATAGTATACATTTTTTTTGTGTCAGAATAATTTCTCGCCACTCCGATTGAGACTACTTCAGCGGTTACAATGTCGGGAAACCTTTGATAAAGCACGGTAGGATCCATTGCATTATATGCTAATTCTGCTTCAGATTGAATTTTTATTATCCTTTGAGTGTATATTTCCTTGGGTAATGATTTGTACACAAAAGTTCTGTCTGAAGTGAGAGCTACTGTGGGAGCGGTACTTGAAGCACTCCCCATAGATTCCTTGGAGAGGGATGACTCATCTGTTGAAACTATTGAAGGTGGAGCGGCACAAGAAGTAAGAAGTCCCATGAGAATAAAACCTGAAATTATTATTTTTTTCATTCTAATCTCCTTTCTGAATAGCCATACAAATTCAGAAGGTTCAGATTGTCTGAATATTGAACGGTCTGAACAGTTCTTCCATACGAACGTTGACAGATAATCGATGAGGGCGTGCTATTTCTGTGTGCCAAGCCAAGACCATGTCCAATTTCATGAATGACAGTTCCTTTACGGATGTAATAAGAAGCAGAATCTTCGTGATTAAATGATATTTTACACCAATACCAATCTTCACTGCTAGGACTTACGGGACGATAACCGGTTTGGAAAAACTGAGTATACGCAACTACACCTTCATCAAAATAAGCAGCTGGATAAGCCCAAAAGTCCATATTAGTGGATGAATTAGTTGATTTTGCAACAAAATCAATTGGGTTCCACCATCCAGGGTATTCCCAGTTTTCCTTAGCGTACTTAATTTCATCATTGATATGAGTGGTTGCTGTTGACTCCTTCAGGCTGGATTGTAAATAGCATTGGTCATTCAGTTTAATATAACGAATAGCTTTAATTAACTAACTATTAACACAAGCCTATAATAAAATCAAGGTACTTATTATGACAAATGGTGTTCGTGGGTGTAAAACAAAGTACGGTTGAAACCTGCCATTGCTTCTTTCCACCGAGTGTTGGATGCCTACTTCACCCAGATATTTTGCAATGGCCGAAGTCGTTTGGCCTTTCATAAGCAAGCGGTAGATCCGGCGGATTATTTCCGCTTCGCTTTCAATAATCTTGGGAGACCCATCTTCGTCCTTTTCGTATCCTAGGAACCGCTTGTAGGGCATGCTGACTTTGCCATCGGCGAACCGTTTTCGCTGCCCCCAGGTGACGTTTACTGAGATCCAGTGGCTTTCTTCCTGCGCCAATGAACTCATAATCGTAATGAGAAGCTCTCCCTTACCACCAAAGGTATAGATGTTCTTCTTGAAAAAACTCTGCACCTTTTTCTTTGATTTTTCGGACGGTTGAAAGGCCATCCACAGTATTTCTGGCAAATCGGCTCACGGATTTTGTGACAATCAGATCAATCTTTCCAGCTAGGTTAGTACCCGCATTATTCAAATTAATTGCGGCTGAATAACGAAAGTTTTTTGCTTGCTATAGCAGTGTAATAAAACCTTAAATAGCAAACAACCAGAAGTGGGATAGAAGTCCTACGGATCTTTTTTTCTTGTGTTTGAGTATTTTAGGTCGTTCGCTTTGGGAGTGGATACTTTTTTGTAATAAAATTCCGATAAACAGATCTTGACTTTGAAACTGAAAATTGTGGCTTCCAGTACACAACGATTACCCAATTGTCCAACGATATGATGGGAAAACGAACACCCCTGCCAAATGTCAAACGATTGGAGACTAAAAATTCTCCTTCACGCCTTGGCAATCAATGAACATCTCAAATGAAGAGCCTTAATATTGGAACAAGCGATCACTAAAAAGTTCCAAAAATCGTTTATTCAGGCCGTTTTTCGGACGAACTAACTACAACAAAGAAACTCGGCCTTCCCTACCCACCGAGAATTTTATAACAAACAAGCAGATATTGTCACTCAATTTTGTGAAAAGCGAGGAATTAAATATCACATAAAAAAAGGTGCGAAAACCTAGTGTGATTTCAAATGCTCAACGATTACTCAATTGTCCAACGATTTGCAGAAAAAATGCACACCCCTACCAACTGTCAAACTATTAAAACACAATCTCATGGTTCAAACGACCATATTGATCATGCACTTCACCAGAAAGACTCTCAAAATTGAAATTAGAGGTCTCTGAAAACCGCGGGAATCGTTTGTTCCAAGCCGTTTCAATGCAAAATAAAACCACCAATCGATAAAATGCCTTTTATCAATTGATGGTTCTATTTATGGCAAAAGACTAAGAAAATGATAGAATGCACCCCCTGGGCTAAAGCTCAACGATTTGAGGGGAGGGGGGTGCATTTTTAATGGCGGGGTGCATCGGTCAAACCAGGTGCTCATAAACCTGGAACTTTCCTTAGGGAAGAGGATAGACTTTAGAATTTTATTGAAATATGGTTTAATCTAATATCACTCTTGGTAAGACATTTTATAGATCAGCGTGTGAAATGCCGACGGATATGGTGACTTTGGTGGTTCGTAACATGTCGCTGCCCAAATCTCTTTCTGATCATGATCTGCACTCATATTCTGCACTACGCCCTTGATTCGGATTTTATGCAGCAGCTCGCCATCCTCATTTATTAAGAACAAATCACTGGTATTGCCATGCATTGCATAGCCCCAGATGTTTCCCAAGTGATCCCGGCATGTTGGGAACTGAAATTTTGCCGGCATCTCGAGATCTTTAAGTTCTCCTGTTTCCTGATCAAAGCGGATCAGATGAACATTTTGTATTTGAAAGTGCAAAGTGTAATTAAATATTGGATAAAAGACGTACCGGAACTTTGGATCTAGTCAATAGATATTATTCCGTGGTGTGCATTGGTCACACTAGTTTCAAGGATCATATGGAGTAGGGCACACCATAGTATTCAATAATTTCATGGACACTTCAGTAGCGGTGGTTTCTTAAATGGCGACGATCTGCCTGAGTTCTTAGCTTCCCTTGCAGGATTGGACAGAACAGGTTCGGATTCTATTGGAAGAAGACTATCGGGACTGTGAAAAGGTAGTACTTGTGATGGATAATCTTAACACCCACAACATTTCAGCGTTGCATGAACGGTTTCCGGCTGCTCATGCTTTCCGCCTGAGTTAGCGAACGGAGATCTATCATACGCCAAAACACGGAAGTCGGCTCAATATACCCGAAATAGAACTTAGTGCTTTAACCACCCAATGTCTCATTCAAAGAATCCCGTCAAGTGAAGTGATTAATAATCAGCAATTCGTTAAATATTTTTTGTAACCAACATTAGTCCAAAAGCTGTTGTGAGGAATAATATTGCCCATAAATCCCACGTATCACCAACAAACAATACGAAGTTTATAAAAATATTTTCTGTATCATTTTTACAATCATTCCACCCACTAATAATGAGTTTAATAACAATTATGGATATAACGAGAAGAATCCAGCCTAAAATAATTTTAAAAGTTGCATTCATATCCTCACACCTAACAACTGTTTCCCAAATCTGTAAAGTAACACTCCCCAACTTTCTCCAGGTTTTCGGGTTAGCGATTTAGTTATCATGTTAGTAAAAAGTTTTATACTTTTTGGAATTAATGCTATACCCTTTACTACTGTATTATTTAGACCCATTTTTTGGGCTAACCCTACTAATTTTGATAATCGTTGAAGCCTACCTCCAAATCCTAACCACCACATGGCAGCTCCAGCGGCGGCATTAAAAGTTATCAATCCCATCATTACAGCGTAATTCATATTTCTCATGCCTAAATAATATTCAAGCATATAAAATCCCCAAGCAATTAGCCCACTAACTATCCCTCCAACAACTGCCTGAACCCAATATCCACTCGGATCACCATTCGTCACCGGATTATTCGTACAATAAGCGAACAGGTTTGCACCAAGCAATTCACCTTGGGTAACATGCGTAAGAGTTGAATCATCCGCATTTATAAACCGCCCAATTTCCGGATTATAGTAGCGGCTCTGCAGGTAGTAGAGTCCCGTCTCGGTGTCATACCGGTAACCGCGGTAGCGGTAGGGGTTCTTCGCGCCAAGGCTTGAAGTCATGGGGCCGGTAGTGCTCGTTAGCTTACCCCAGTTGTCGTAGCTGTAGCTGACAACGGTAGCGCCAGTGACATCAGCAAGGCCTGTCACATCACCCTGGAGGTTCGTGAGGTAGAAGTACTCACTGCCATTGTAGCTCATGGAGAAGGGAGCGCCATTGCCGTCATAGGTGTAATGGATCGACTCGGCACCGGTGGTCTCAAAGGCAACTTTTCCGCCCAGGTGGGTGTATTTTGTCGGAACACCATTGACACTTTTCTCCGTGCGCAGGCCGCTGGAGTTGTACTTGAAGCTTAAGCTGGTGCCGGTCTTGGCCAGGGTCTTGAGCTGACGGCCTTCTTCCCAGGTGTAGGTCCAGCCATCATAGCTTAAGGGGTTGCCGATGGCATCATAGGTGAGGGCCTTGCCGTTAAAGCTCGTGAGCTTGTCTTTCCAATTGGTGTCGGCATACCCATAGGGGATGGTTCGCGTGGGCGCACTTGGTGTTCCGGTAGTATAGGCGTACTCCTTCTTCTCCAGGAGATTGCCGCCGCCATCATAGCGGTAGGTGATGGTCTTGCCTAAAACCTGGTTGTCTTCGCGGATAAGCTCTGAGATCTCATTATAGATATAGGTGATGAGATTGCCGGCAGAGGTGATAGTCTTTATGTTGCCGTTATCATCATAGGTATAACTTGTTGTCTTGTCCGGATCCGTGACCGTCGCCACCAGGTTACTGGTGCTGCCATTGACGCCCGCCTGATAAGTGTAGGTCGTGTCTTTTCTTTGCGCGCCAAGGCTTTCGATGTTGCCACTGGCAGTATTCTAATCTTAGGAGATGGACATTACCTAAAGAGCGTTCATAGTTTGGAATGAATAGGCATAGTTTAGTGATTATGCAATAAAAAGTTTATAATCTTATTACATCTCCTTTTTTCGTTATAAAACACCAATATATTAATTAACATAATAATTAATATCAAGAAATAAATCACTGTAGTGTTTTTGTTTTCCTGCGTTAAGCGTAATGCCATCATCAATAAAATTATTATCACGTTAGCTGACAGAGATATAAATTTCCTTGCGTATCGATAAAATTCATTTTTAATATTGTAAGTATCAACAACATAATAATTTTTTAGTTCAGTTTTTGGATATATCGATATTCTCGGGTACGTCCATATATATCTTCGCGTGAATTTTGATTTGCAATATCCAAATGAGAATTCTTCATCCCCATTAAGATGAGTTTGGGTGACAGCAATAATTGAATACGGCTGGACATTTCGAAACCATTCAGAATCAACATCCATAAACAACAATACTGCCATACCCCTTAATACTATTGTTAAGAGATCCAATGTAATATTTTTCCAAGTTATCTCAGATTTGGAAAGTTGTTTTTCGATTCTTATCTCACAAATCTTTTTTTCGGAAAGTTCAAATTCAATAGCTCGACATTCACTAGATATTATATTTGTAGCGCCGTCTATTGATATGAAAAACTTATCATTGGAATTAATATTTCCACAAAATAAAAATTTAATCATAACACTAAAATAGAATTATTCAATTTTTTATCGAATAATATATCGAGAATTCCTGAAATCGCGCCACCTATAGAAGTAATCATATCTACATTAGTCAACAGACCATTAATAATGCTATTAATTATAATGGTACTGGTCATTCCTGCGATCGCTGAAGTAAGTTTAGCTATAGGGATTTTGCCTGCTAAATTCTTCCCGATAATCGGAATTTTCGATATACCGGTTTTAAATACGCTCAAAATACTTGCTGCATGATTTGAAACAAATTTAATAAAACTAATCAGTGGAGTTCTTAATTTTGATTTTAGTGCAGTTCTACCGTAAGTTCTAGCTAAAGCTTTGATAGGAGCAAAAGCTGCCCCAATACCAGGAATTAGCATGAATATCATATCTAAAGGCGCAGCCACCATCCACCGACGAATCGCGAAATATCCAGATGGATCATCATTCATTACCGGATTGTTGTGGCAATACGAATAAAGATTCATATCACTTAAGCTATTAGATAAGAGTAAGATATATGAATCGTCCGCATTAATGAACCGCCCGATCTCTGGATTATAGTACCGGCTTTGCAGATAGTAGAGTCCTGTCTCGGTGTCGTACCGGTAACCGCGGTAGCGGTAGGGGTTCTTCACGCCAAGGGTAGTGGCCAAGGACCCGGTCGTACTGATGAGCTTGCCCCAGCTGTCGTAGGTGTAGCTGACAACGGTGGCACCAGATGCATTGGCCAGTCCTGTCACATCCCCTTGGAGGTTTGTGAGGTAGAAGTACTCACTGCCGCCATAGGTCATGGAGAAGGGAGCGCCATTGCCGTCATAGGTGTAATGGATCGTCTCGGCACCGGTAGTCTCAAAGGCTACCTTCCCGCCCAGATAGGTGTACTTTGTTGGTAATCCATTGACCGTTTTCTCGGTGCGCAGGCCACTGGAGTTGTACTTAAAGCTTAGAGCGGTGGTGCCTTTGATCATACTTTTGAGCTGGCGGCCTTCTTCCCAGGTATAGGTCCATCCATCATAGCTTAAGGGATTACCGATAGTATCATAGGTGATGGCTTTGCCGTCAAAGCTAGTCAGCTTGTCTTTCCAATTGGTATCGGCATAACCATAGGCCTTAGTGGGATTAATGCCTCCGACTACCAAGCATTTAATTTGTGTCGCTTCCTCATTATACAGGCGCTCCAGCTCAAATGCCTTTCTATGAAGATCCCAGTGGACACATTCGTGGACTATGGTGTTGTTGACTGATCCCAGATTTCGCAGGAAATAAGCATCAGGATCAACGAAAATCGCACCTTTGTTGACAGGCATACGTTTAAATTCTGATTCGTCTTTGTCATAATATTCAGCTTCACAGTCTGTGAAGAAAATCTGCCCAAATGACGAGAAGTCAGGGGTAATGTGTTTCAGGTGAACTGAAAGAGCCATGCGTTCGGCTAATACTGCAGGGTCGATGGCCATAGGGGTGTACAAGGCTTCCCGATAATATTTTTCCAGAAACGCTTTTGCAACTGCTTCCAACTGTTCACTTTTAATAATAGGTACAAGTGAATCTGACATTGGATTCAGCTGCTTATTTTTGTTGTAATATTCTTCAATAGAAGAAATGGCGAAATCACTCAGATTGTTTGATAAGTCCCCGGTGCAGGAGACCTTAAACCATTGGGTCTTCTCATCAAAACGGTCGTTGTGCCTGTCAGTTTCTCCGATTTCAAAATCTGCCTCGATGAGTACATCAAAAGAAATGCGCATTCCTGGATGGTTTTCTATGAAGACATGCTTGACACTGATATCTGACAGTTCTGCCCTATCAATTTTATATACTCGTTTTGAGGAAATATCCAAGTCCCGGTGATTTTGTTCAAGGAAATCAGATACTGCAGTGAAAAATTCGTTATAGAAGCGGTTTGCTATGTATTCCTTAAAAGAACGACTTTGAGCCATAAGTGTGCCTCCAAACTATAAAAAAATAAATTCATCAAGTTTGATTAATAAATTATGTAGGCATTCCCAGTTCATTAAATTATATCATAAGAGGGTAGTAAAATTGAATGTTTGCGCAGATAATTGCTGAGTTAGTGAAGATAATCTATTTAAAATGGAGGTGTATAATGGTTTGGATTTAATATAACCAGTCGAAAGAGGTGTCTTCGATGGATGTCAGTTACAAAAAAATATGGAAGATATTAATTGATAAGGAAATGAAAAAGAAGGATCTACAGGAAGCTGCAGGCGTCAGCTGGGCATCTATTTCAAAACTTTCAAAGAATGAGAACGTAAGCATGGACGTACTTGGAAAAATTTGTACTGCTTTAGATTGTAATATCGGTGACATTGTAGAGTTCATTAAAGAAGATCAGTAATAACAAATAAATTCAATTATTATTTCGGAGGTTGTTTTATGGTACGAAACAAGAAAACTGATAATAATGTTGACTTAGCCTGTCCTCATACAATAAAAAAATTTGAACTGATTGAAGCTTATGTTAGAGATTGGGCGCATAAGCTCTTGAATTATGAAAACTGCAATGAAATAGTATTCATTGATTGCATGTGTAATAGTGGCCATTATAAAGACTCTGATGACCAAGATGTTTTCGGGACGCCTATTCGCGTTGCAAAATTAATTGAAGGTTTAATGACAAAGTATACGAATAAAAAAGCTACATTATATTTTAACGACTTATCTCAGTCGAAGATCGATATCTTAAGTAGTTATCTGCCTAGTTCCACAGGGAATTTTCATATAACCACAAGAGTCGGAGATGGAAATGAATTGCTTAAAGAAATTTCAAAACGATTTCAACAGAGTGATCAAATCAATTATCTAGTTGTATATGATCCATATACAGCTTCTGTCGATTGGGGTGCATTGCTTCCATTTTTTAGAAGTTGGGGAGAAGTGATAATCAATCACATGGTTTCTGACCCGATAAGAGGGTTATCTCAGGCAAAAAGCGATGCTGTCGTGGAAAAGTATGAAAAAACCTATCTAGCTAGTATTAAGGATTTGATGCCTTTTGGTAACGACAGGAATGCTTATGAAAACCGCATTCAAGAAATTATTGTTGCCTTAAGAAGAGGCCTTGGAAATAAAAAATGCTACATCGCATCATTTCCATTTTTTAATACTCGAAATGTCGTTGTATACAATCTTCTCCATTGCAGCGGAAATATTGAAGGGTTTAAATTGTTTAAAAGGGTTACCTGGAAAGTGTTTGATGGAAAGTCTTCATCAAAAGACACCCATGGTAAACAGAATCAACTTGCATTTGACTTAGATGATTTGGGTGGTATAAAAACAAATTCCGACGAAAACTGCTATTACATAAAAGACATTGCCGATTATATATATAACAAATTCCATTCCAAAGGAAGCATAAGTCTGGATGAGGTATGGACTGAGTTAGATATTCATCCTGTTTTCCCATCGGAAGGATTTAGGAATGAGATTAAGCGTAATCTAAAAGACTTTTATAAGTGCAAAGTTACAAGAAAAGAAATTTTCTTTTAAAGATTGGAGACATAAATATGAAGACTGTCGCAGGATACATAGAGCGAAAATCTATGCTCTATAAAACCGGCGTAGAGTATGGAGACTACACGATGAACCATATTCTAGGTTGTTCTCATGGGTGTAAATACCCGTGCTATGCATTTTTGCAAAAAAAAAGGTTCGGCCAAGTCAAATCTTATGAGGAATGGACGGAGCCTTATCTTGTAAGTAACACACTTGAAATTATTAAAAAAGAAATTCCGATGCTAAAAAATAAGATTAATTCTGTTCACCTGTGTTTTACTACTGATCCCTTTATGTATGGGTACGATGAGATAAAAGTAATGAGTCTGGCTGCAATTAAATTACTTAACGATGAGGGCATTAAATGTACTGTTCTCACTAAAGGTATACTTCCTATTGAACTAGCGACATATTCACGAATCAATGAATATGGCATAACGATAGTATCATTAAATGAGGACTATCGTGCAAGGGTAGAACCGGGATCAGCTTCATATCATGAGAGAATTGATGCATTAAAAGAATTACATAACAAGGGATATAAAACCTGGGTTAGCATAGAACCATATCCTACTCCTAACATTATCGATCAGGATATCACTGAGATTTTAGAAGCTGTTTCCTTCGTAGATAAGATAATATTTGGTAGAACGAACTATAACAAGGAAATCAGTTTATATAAAAATCAACGGTCCTTCTATGTCGAGGTTGCTAATCAAGTCATAAACTTCTGTAATGAAAAAGCGATACAGTACCATATTAAAGATGGAACAATTATAAATAACGAAAGAGGTTAGATAGATGCCATACGAAGCAAAGAAATCAGACATTGAACAGATTAAACTTTGGGATGTTACAGATAGATGGGATGAGAATGAAGTTCAACATAAGCATGATAGCTCAAAAATGGAGAAACCATTGAGAGGTATTTCGCTATTTACTGGTGCCAGTGGCATGGACGTAGGTTTTACAAATGCGGGTATTAGAGTCGTAGCTGCAAATGAAATTGTACCTTATGCTTGTGAAACCTATGCAGCAAACCATCCTGAAACTAAGTTATTAAAAGGTGATATAAAGGATTATATGGAATCATTCTCAGAGGGTGACGCGGATATTATTTTTGGTGGACCACCCTGCCAAGGATTTTCTGTCGCGGGTAAGATGGATCCAGACCCTGAATGAGATACAGGAGGTTTTTCGATTGACTTGTTTCCGTATACGGGTATAAACTGAAAAAAACAAGTGGATATGTTTCCAGGAACGGTCAATTTCACAAAAATCGCTATCGACATGTTTCCTTGTACGGAAAATCAACAATAAACATACCCGACATCAATCTGATAACTCCGTGCCATGTCGAAACAGTGGTGTTGATGTCGAAAAAAGTAAGAACCTAAAACATGGAGAATAGTCGGTAAACATCTCCCAACTCATTCGTCATGTGTTTGTGGGAGCAAATCTGTGTTACATGAAGAGAGTTAATCGGTAGTATTGATTTGTAGGCATTATATGGTAAAACAAAGAAGTATAATATAAATTCTTTATGTTACTTATATACAACTTATTGAAAGGTGGTGATGACATGTTAAATATTAATCTTGTTATATTTAAGGTGTTAGGAGGTTTCACTAATCAATAACCTTCATTAATATTAGGAGGAAAGTAGATGCAAGAAATTTTTAAGATTGAAAGGGTAGAAAACCCTGAAGAAAAAGCAGAAATTGTTTCTGAGGTTTTATTAGATTTACCAGATTGGTTTGGGCTGCCGGAAAGTACAAAAACATACATTGATGATTCAAGGCGGCTGCCTTTATGGGTGGCAAGAAAAGGTGAGGAAATCATTGGGTTTATATCATTAACAGAAAGCAGTCCGGAAACTGGAGATATTCATTGCATGGGGATTAAAAAAGCCTACCATAGAAAAGGAATTGGATCTCAACTGTATCTAGTACTAGAAAAGTATGCAAAAGAAAAATATAAATATCTACAAGTGAAAACAGTAGATGAAGGGCATTACGTTGGATATGATCAAACGGTGTCTTTTTATAAAGCAGTTGGTTTTGCTAAACTTGAAGTTTTTCCAACTTTGTGGGACGAATGGAATCCATGTTTGATTATGATAAAATCCCTATAAATCTACATTAAGCTATAGCCACAGTATTTTACTAAATGATCAATTGATGGGATGACAGTATGGTGGATATGTTCCCAAAACCTTGAAATCGTTGATATGTTCCCACTAACCTCGGAAACGCTCAAAAGCGATTGATATGTTCTCTTGGACGCAGACATCAATAATGAGCCTCAAGCCATGAAGTTAGAGGAAACTCATAGACACTAAACCTTTTAATTTTACAATACTTTTTAATTATTTTGCTTGAATAAATGTAAGGGTATTCAAGTTAGATTTAATCACCAACGCTCCAATCAAAAAACTCAATACGTTAGTAATCTAATGCGTATCACAAGTCCGAGCACCTTTCTAAACGCATTGATTTCAAGCCTTTTCCGGGGTTATGCCCAGGAGAGGGCTTTTTATTTTTGTATCAAAATCTGCATGAACATAGAAATAATCTTCCAGAGATTGATACAATTTAATGATTGCACAACAGATTTTCCTCTTGCGGGGTAAGTTGGGTTTTGCGGGAAATAGTTGGAAATTCTCATACAATCCGCTACAATCGATTACAAGGAGGTGGAATAAGCCTAAGTGGCCGACTTGACTATTAGCTAACATAGGTATAACTGGAGACTAGAGAAAAAACTAATTTATCTCTAAAAAACATAGCGAAATTAGGTGATATCAATTTTATAGGACCATCGGATATTATTTGGCAGGTGTTATTTTGCAATGGAACTATTCTCAAACTAATACCTGAATCTCGGGTGCTAATATGTAATTATTACCAGTGATAAGGAGGAGGCCTATGATGATGTTGAATAAATTAATTTACATGGCTCCAGAGCAATTAATTAACTTACGAGAGGAAATTGCATGAGGAAAGGATTCTTTAAAAGTATTGTTTTTTCTGTTGTGTTTATAAGCTGTTTAAATCAACAAATAGCAAGTGCTGCTGTTAACAAAACAATTAGAGTCGTTACTACTAAAACTTTGTACAATGCTTTTGGGAGTAGCGAAACTACTAAGAATTATGCAAGCGCAAAGATAAACGATTTAAAATACTCATTTGCAGAATTCGGTATTTCATTCACTCCCACTTTTTCTATTATCACATATAACGATTTCCCTTCAGATGATTGTCCGCTTTCTCCATTATCAGTTTGCACATCATCGTGTGCGAGCGCTTTAACTGCTAGACATAAATATTACATTAAGAATTTAAATTGGCTTTCAAACAACTATAGTTTTCAAAATAACAATTTTCTTTTGGCAATTCAAGGTAATGTTTTTAATAGTGGCATATTGGGTGTTACTGAATTTGTAGGTGGTAATAGAGTGGTTATTGCTTGTCCAAGTAATCAGTCTGCAATATTGGACTCTAGAATATTGCAGCATGAGATGTCACATGTATATGGAATGTACGACGGGGGTTGTACTGGGAAGTGCGTTATGTCTGGAGGATTTGATACAACACCAATCTCAACGCAGCGTAACATTTGGTGTAGTTATCATTACAATCAATTTATACCAAGGTAGGGGGAGAATTTCATGAAGAAGTTAATAAGTTTGTTTTTAGGCTTTATATTTTTAACTGGGTGTACATTTAACACAAGTGCAAATGAAAAAACGGCTGTTGCTTATAAAGGTAAGAATACATATAAGTCCATTTCAGAGTTGAAGACAGAGAAATTAAATGGATCTGATCAATGGTTAAAAAATAAAAAAACGCTGTATACCATTGACGAAAACAAAAATACTTTAGAAATCGAAAAAATTGAAGTGGGGGAGTATGTTACTTTTGTTCACTATTCATCAAAGGATAAAAATTTTGTTTTTACCTTAGAACAACAACAATTTCCTAATATCAAAGAGGCATATAAGGATACAGCAAGTAGAATGGAAAACTCATACGAGCTTACATTAAATGGAAATCCGCTCACTATAGCTCGTCCGAAAGAAGCGGTTTTAGTTTCTATGCCCTTAGATGACTATTTAATTAGTCTTGTAATACCTAAAGATATTAGTGATGGAGAGATATTTGATATAATGGAATCGATAAAAAAAGAATCTTTATAACGGAGCATTCTAAAGTACATTTCAAGTAATAAAACGCTTCTACCCCTTCTACTTTAAGAAATGAAAATTTTCAATGACTCAATATTATACACAATTTCCCATGTTTAAGGCTATTACCGAGATTCAAACCTAGCTCTCGGACCAGACGGTCAGAGAAAATATATTTCAGAGCTAAACCTTTCAATTTTGCTAAACTCTTTAATTATTCATCTGCTTCCTAATTGGCAGGGTAAGTTAACTCAAAATCAAGGGTTGATGCTACAAATCAAATAATCAAAAAAGGGGCTCTCGAAGCTCGCGTCGAGATTGTGCGGAGTCTCGGAAGCCTTTATATCAAGCCTTTTTCAGCACATTTGTGCCGGAGAGGGCTTTTTCTTTTTGTATCAAAATCTGCATGAACATAGACCCTGGATTCGGTACCGGTATCGTGATTTCTAATGCTCAACGATTACTCAATTGTCCTACGATATACAGAATAAATGCACACCCCTACCAAATGTCTAACGATTAGAAACCATACTTCCCTCTTCCAACTCCGGAGATTAGTGAAAATTTCAATTGAAGATCCTTAAGACTGAAACAAGCGACCCCAGGAAACATCCAGGAATCGCTTGATTTAAGCTATTTCAGGGCGAAATAAAACCACCAACCGTTAAAATACTTTTTATCAATTGATGGTATTACTTTTGGTGGAGATGACGGGAGTCGAACCCGTGTCCGAAAGCCGACAATCACTGCTTTCTCCGAGTGCAGCTGGCCGATTTAAATTCCCATTCTAAGCGCCCGGCAGCAGGCTATTAGTTTGGTAGCTTCATTAATCCCGTTCCGGGGGGCAAAGCTTATCCCCGGCTCGTTTTACCGGATTTTTGACGCCCTGGCTCCTAACTCCGGTGGATCAGGACAGAACGTAGCAGCTTAAGCTGCTAGTGCAAAATTATCTTCTGCGTTTACAAGTTCCTGTGGTTGATTAAAGAAGGTCTACAGGATCCTTCTACTCGCTTACAGAGACCCTCAAGCCCCCGTCGAAACCATTACATCCCCATATTGTCTGGAAATCTTCCAGTCTCTTATTTTATACCATTTTCAGATGAAAATCAAATTAAAAAGATAACTTTTCATTTGATTTGCTTAATTTGCCTTAGATAGAAAGACTAATATAACGTTATAATAGAAAGCAGTGAATGTAAAGAGAAACCTATTTATAGGCTCCAAAGGAGACTCGGTTTCTGGTTGAGATGAAGTGTGTATGTTAAGGAGTGAAGAAAGAGATGAAAACAGTTATCTATGGTGATAGCTTAGCGGGACCATTTGGATTAATAAACCACAAAGCATGGTCAAAACAATTAATGGAACAAAAAGATTCGATCATTGAACGGGTTGTCTATAAAAATGGCTATACGACGAGTGACTTGATTGAATGTCTAAATCGTGAAGTTCTAAACTTTAATCCTGAGCAGGTAGTGTTGATTTGTGGCACCAATGATGCGCTGCAGGGAAGAAGGGCAAAAGAAATTTTAGATTCTGTTCAGTTTTTGGGCAACGAAATTAAAAAGGCTCAAGCTAAGCCGGTGTGGTTAATACCACCTCAATTAGATGGTGAACTGGCAGCTAAAAGTTTTGGGGATCCTATAGGAGTCTTTGATAGGGCGAATGAAGAGCTATTGAAGTTACGCAAAATGGCTAGTGTCTTAAAAGATTTCTTTCTTATTATTGATTTAGAGGATTTTCGTAAAACCTATGAACAAGACTCAAACGGTAAAGTATATGTGGATGGAATTCATTTCCATAGAAATTTCCAAGATGCCCTAACGATTTATATATTTAGTGTATTAGATAATAGAAAGGCTTAGACATTAGGAAATATGCTATAAAACAGCTCGTCAATAGAAAAGCAAAGCAGGATTTTTTTAAAGGATCAACGAAATCAAGGCAACCGAACAAAAATTCGACCAATCACTTTGCTAATATAGGGTGAGGTGATGGATATGAAAGAAAAAACTAGTTGTCCGTTTTTAATTTGTCAAAGTGGATTGTGGTGTATTGTGCGACCAGGCTGTCAATCTGAAATCAGGCAAGACGCAATCAACGGGGACCTGAAAGTTTGGCAGATTGATTGTATGAAGTGTTCTGGTGGTTACTATTTAGATTCCGGCAAGAAAATAGGGTTTTCTGGGAATGATTTGCCCGGCGATCCGAATTTATTTTAATTTCTAACCTGGAGTTCTTATTAGAAAACTATTAGTTTGATGAGGTAGCCTGTTTCACTTCTTTTTCGGTGACTTGCTTTACAATCTGCATAGCCGAATAGTATTTTTATTGGTTGTGTTATTTTCGTTGTGAAATAAGAGAGATACAGCTAAAATAGAAGAGGAGTCTTCTAAGCCAACCTTTGTTGGGATAAGATTTAATAATTTTTAATCAAAATAAGATATGATATAGATATGCTGATTTTATAGGTGATAAATGATTTTCAAGCGGATTGTAAGTTGATGTATAAGAAGCAAGATAGCGGGGGGAGTGGGCAGTGAAAAGTAACTGGATAAAAGATATGCTTCAAACCCTAGGGGTGGAGTTGAATTTAGGATTTAATAAAGAAACCCTTCAACGTAAAAAAGTTGAAAATAAACTAATGAAAGCCAAAAAAGAAAAACGTTCGCTGGAAAGTAGCTATACAAATTTGAAGAGTTTTTCTAAAGTGAATGGAACGATTGCGGGCTTATTTATTTTCTATAATATGATTCGCTGGTCTTGGATTGGAATTCTCATTGCCATCGGCTATCGAGTAATTTCCGATGTGTTTATCAAAGACCGTTTGAAAAACATGAAAAGGCAGTTGGAATTGGCGGACACAGAGATTTTGAAGCTGGAAAAATCTTTGGAAAATATGTATATTTCTGGAGATACGGATCCTACTTACCAAAGTGAACGTTCAAAAAAACCTTATGTGGATGCTGAAATAATTAGAGAATATACGGATGAAGACGTGGCAGATGAAGAAGAAGCGACACC
>LFRM01322235.1_pt1 | contig 16692 bp, 13 predicted proteins | sample 618341 | NCBI WGS metagenome assembly LFRM01 (sample SAMN03654438, study PRJNA283298) | anaerobic digester metagenome | isolation source: pool of bioreactors CSTR01a, CSTR02a, and CSTR03a thermophilic anaerobic... | place: Denmark: Kgs. Lyngby | collected 2014-05-21 | reverse complement strand
ATTACCGACGTAGTATGGGTTTGATAGCATGAAAAAGTCCAAAAAAATGTCCGCACCCCCATTTGCCGATAATTATTATATCATGAATTTAAGAAAACCATAGATTTTCACTTGGTAAAACCAAGGGTAGCCGAGTATCAGTTGTATAAATTCATGATGCAATGTTCTCGGGTACCCGTTCGAAATCTTTAATTTCGCTAACGGGTGAGGTTATTTTAAATTACAAACTATTGATATATCAAAAGACTCAGGTTCGGGCAATGTAAAATACGCAGCACAGCCTAATATTATATTATTTGCCGCAGGGGGAAGCTATGTCGATAAATAGATTCTCTTTTACAGCAAATCTTAAATATGGCACCGCTAGCATGGAGTCTTTCATTCAAAAGATCGAAAGGAAATTGGATCAATTAATCCAGGATAAAAGTGTACGGTTTTTTATGAAAGTAGCCGTTAACGAGCTTGTTGTAAATGCGGTTGAGCATGGATACAACAAAAACAGCGGCAAGGTTTCGGTTCACATTTGGACCGAAAATAATTCCGTATGCCTTGAGGTATCGGATTTTGGCAAAGGTGTCCGGAAAGAACTGCTCAATTTGGATAGGGTGGCCGAAAGTTATGACGATCTGACCGAAAGAGGATGGGGCCTTCTGATACTGAACAAAATATCTTCTTCATTCCGGATAACAACGAACAAGCCGACCGGAACCGTAATTTCATTGACTATGCTTATTTAATGACACAATAACCTTTTTCAATACACAATCGTGCTCTTTGAGCGGTCTTCTCGTCACCTGATAAAGCCTTTTTAATAAAATCCGGGTTTTCGCTGAAGAAATTCCTCATAAACGCATCCGGATCTTTTATATAATCGCATACAACGTTATATTGATCTTTATTGATATATTTCTTTTCATAAGCGCTCCGGAAAACACCCGCGTCTATATTTGCGAGCGAATGGGACGCCACACCGAGCTTCTTAAGGGTTTCGGCGCCTCCCTGCATCCTGTCGACTATAACAAACGAATGCTCAAGATTTCCCGATATCTTTCTGATCGCAGGCACCCAGGCCCGTTCAAAGCTTGACGCCGTCGTAATTATATCGGCGATGTGAATGACACGCGCGCCTTCAATTGATTCCACCTTTTTCGCTGTTCCGCCGCTGAAAATATATGCTTCCATATCCTTAAATATCGTAATATGCGGCTTTTTCAGCAGATATGCAGTTACAAGCGAAAAAAACCAGTCGCGCCTTTCGCCGCCGGAAATATAATCAAGTCCATTTATGCCGGCATGTTCGTTAATACTTTCAACAAGCGCGTCTATAGCTGTCCTATAAATTGCCTGTTCATTGTAGTTTTTTAACGCATATTCCAAAATAATACCGGAGCATTCCCGCTTATTGTTTTTTGCTTCGTCAATTATGCTTAACAACTCATTTGCTTTTTCTTCGCCGCCGTATAGAAAATGAGTGTTTACATAATAAGGACCGATTTTTCCCGAAGTATACCAGAACGGTTTACCGGCGGGACACACTTTTATCGCATCAGTTTCAAACAACCCTTCAATCAGTTTTTCTTTTATATCAGGCATATTCAGCACTTCCTTTATTGAGTCTAAAAAGTTAGTTTCGTCATACATTTTCACTCTCTAAAAATTTCTTTTTATATTCAATATACCATTCCTGGTTTTTAAATGTACTCGTTTCATCATCCAAATGCGAAGCGTCGCCTTCCACTTCAATTTCAAATTTGCCGTTTTCCCATGAACCGACAGTAACCGCGGTATTGTCAAACCACGGGATTTTTACCATGTCTTCAAGCGGCAGTTCTTTAAGATGACATAATAAAACTTTTATAGCTGTTCCGTGCGTTACTATAAGAATGTTTTTACCGGCTTCTTTTTCAAGAATCCGCATTACAGCGGTTACAATCCGCTGCTGAAAACCTTCCATACATTCGCCTTCGGGCATTTGGCAAAGATGCGGCTCGTTTTCCCAAATATCATACTCATCCGGGTATTTTTTGGCAAGATCCTTCCATGTCATGCCTTCCCATAAACCACCGTTGATTTCCTTTAGATCATCCACCGGTATTATGGGTAGATTTTTAACCTCGGAAATATATCTGGCTGTTTCCATCGTTCTTTTCATCGAACTGCTATATATAACATCAACAGGAACATTTTTGAGCCTTTCGGCCACCCTTAATGCTTGCAGCTTTCCCTTTTCCGTGATCCCTTCATCGGTCCACCCGTGGAATTCCCTTATTTTGTTGCCCACCGCTTCGGCATGCCGTACAATAATAAACTTTGTTTTCATAAGACCTTCCTTTCATACGATTCTTATGTTTATTGTTTACTTAACGCTATACGATCAGCGCGCCTGTCAGATCGGCAGCCTTCTCAAATCCGTTTTCTTTCATGTACTGTTCAATCCCCTGTATTGTTTCGACCCAGACATTGGGATTCACAAAACCTGCAGTGCCAACCATTACCGCAGAAGCTCCCGCAAGCATGAATTCTACGGCGTCATTCCCGTTGGATATGCCGCCCATCCCAATTACAGGTATCCTAACCGCTTTAGCCGTCTCATAAACCATCCTTACGGCGACAGGCTTTACCGCAGGACCTGAAAGCCCGCCCATCACGTTTGCCAGAACAGGCTTCCTTGTTTCAATATCTATCGACATCCCAAGGAGCGTATTGATCAGCGAGACACAGTCGGCGCCCGCATCTTCGGCCGCTTTGGCTATTTCGGTGATATCCGTCACGTTCGGCGACAGTTTTACAATCAGAGGCTTTTTACAAACTTTCCTGACAACGCCCGTTACCTCGAAAACTCCCTTAGCGGTACTGCCGAATAAAAGGCAGCCCTCTTTCACATTAGGGCACGACACGTTAAGCTCTATCGCGTCTATATCCGCACCGGACAGTATCTCAACAATAGCGCGGTAATCATCGACCGTATTTCCGGCGACATTTACAATAACAGCGGTACCAAATCCTCTCAAAAAAGGAATTTCGTCGCGTATGAACGCGTGAACGCCGGGGTTCTGCAGCCCTACACTGTTTAATATCCCCGCGGGTGTTTCGGCTATCCGGGGCGGCTCGTTCCCTTTTCTCGGTTCCAGGGTGAGCCCTTTCACGGATATCCCGCCAAGCATGTTTAAATCAAAAAACTTCGAATATTCCCTTCCGAAGCCGAAGGTTCCCGATGCGGCTATTACGGGATTTTTAAGTTTCATCCCCGCTATATTAACAGACAGGTCCAAATTTATTATCCTCCCGGTTCTTATTTACGAAAATATAACTATTAATCCTTAATACTATGGTTTCTATTCAAGCACCAGCTTTTCCGCGCGGAAAACAGGCCCGTCACTGCAAACACGGGCATAGCTGAAATCCGAACCTTCCTTAACTTTGCACGCGCAAACGAGGCAGGCGCCTATACCGCATCCCATACGCTGCTCCATTGATACTTCACAGAATATATCCCTTTCAATGCAGTATTCGGCAATTCTTTTTATCATCGGCAAGGGACCGCATGTGTAAACCCTGTCCGGCCGGTTAGACTGAAGCCAGTTAAAAAAAGGTTCGGTAACAAAGCCTTTTATACCAAAGGTGCCATCGTCTGTTGCAATAACAAGACTATTTGAAGAATGTTCAAAATCATCCTTTAAAACAACCGCGTCTTTTGAACGAAATCCGAGAAAAACTGTCTTTTCCACGTCATTACAGGAATCAATAAGATAAAGAAGCGGAAAAATTCCTATACCGCCGCCCACAACCGCTATCTTTTCACGTGTCTGCGGCATTGTGAAGCCGCTGCCAAGCGGGCCTGTCACATCTATCATATCCCCTTCGCGAAAATCGCATAAGAGGATCGTGCCTTTGCCGCGCTTCATATATGCAATATCGAAAGTTTTATCGGAAGGGCATACCCTGCATATGCTTATGGGGCGCCTAAGATACGCATCCAAACCGCCGCTGCAGCGGACATTTACAAACTGGCCGGGCACAGCTGAGTCCGTTATACGTTCCGAGCGTATCCGGATAAGGTGAATATCTTTTGACAGAGTTTCGGTTTTAACTATCCTTTCACGGAAATCCATTTAACCCTCCCGTAAAATGCCTTAATAAATGTACGCCTGTATGCGCCAGAAGTTTTCAAGCATCAAGCGCACTTTGTTTCCTCTCATACCTTAACGCATTATAACATACATACTTTTCCTTTGCCATATCAATTCGGCCTGATGTGTTTTTTCCCGGTTTAAACTGCCTTGCTGAAAATAGTTTTACGGCTTTATAAAAATAATTGAACTTTTATCCGGCTCAAGCGCTATTTGTCTACAATAACGCACATAAATCAAAAGACCGCCGGTATTGCGGCAGCCTTTCATAAACGTCGGGTTATGTTTTATTTTCCTTCAAGATACTCGTTCAGTTCGTCAACGAGCATTTTCGCTTCTATACCATGAACGGCGCACGCATCTTTAATGCTTTCCCCTGAAGCGGACGGGCAAAACAGGCAATGCATTCCGTGCCTCATGAATATCGGTGCTGTACCTTCATCCAATAACAGTACATCCCTTATTATCATATCTTCAGTTACTCTGGCCATTGTTCGTACCTCCCGTTAATAATTTCCAGCAGGCGGTATTTCGTTATAAAACTTGATCGGTTCGCTCACAGTATTGGACAATAACAAGGCTTTCCATTTAAAAGTCTGATTTTTCCAACTAACCGCAACTGGTAATATAAATATTATAACCTAAATTATGAAAAAGCCGCAACATAAATTACGGCTTATCACTCTAATCAATTACCTTCTCTTTCATCTTTTCTATAAGCTTTAATATTCCGGCTTCTATCTTATCAAGGTCTTCTTTTCCCGGTGCTCCTTCAAACTCCACGGATTCGATAAAATCCCAGTTCATTTTGTTTCTTTCCATTATTTCACTCAATTCCTTCTCCGCACCGCCGGACCATCCGTATGATCCAAACCTGAATGCAGTCTTACCTGTAACCTTTTTTCTGCCAAGTTCATTCAGCGCCGCCGCAACAGGTGGAAAAAGCTTGTACTCATAAGTAGGCGCTGCGATAATTATTCCTGCGGATTTAAAAACGGCTGCAACCATTTCACTTTCACTTTCCTGCGGCATTTGAAGCTTACTGTATTTGACGCCCTCTCTTTTAAGTATGCTTTCAGCGTAATCTACCGCTTTGGCGGTCATTCCATACATTGAACCCCACAATATCGCGACTTCATTTTTGCCTGCCCCTTCGGCATATCGGGAAAACCTCGTATAATCATTTATGATTTTTTGGGGATTTTGCCTGTAAACCGGGCCGTGACCTGGCGCAATAATATTTATTTCGAGCGTTTTGGCTTTCTCTATTGCTTTTCTCAAGCTTGGCGTAAAAGTTGCCATTACATTGGAATAATACCTTATTCCTTCAAATTCAAAGAATTCTGTCTCTTCAGGCGTAAGCTCATCGTCAAAACAATTTTCCCCCATCCTGCCGAACGCCCCAAACATATCGCATGAGAAGAGAGTTTTCGTGTCTCTTTCATATGTGTACATGGTATCCGGCCAGTGAACGTTCGGAACCGGATGAAAACTTAAAACCTTGCCTTTTCCAAGGTCTAAAGTATCCCCTTCCTTCACAACCCTTATTTTGTCTTCACCATAAAATGAAGTTACCAGCCTTGCGGCTTTATCGGTGCATATTACCGTAAAACCATCCTTGATTTTCCGGAAGTTTGAAATCCAGCCCGAATGGTCCGGTTCCATATGATTTACAATCAAATAATCTATATTTTCGGGATCGATACTCATTTCTTCCAAATTTTTATAGAGAGTTTCAGGGATTCCGTCCCAACCGATTACACCGTCTATTATTGCGGTCTTATCTCCCTGGACTATATAAGAGTTAAGAGTTACTCCGTTTGCGATATCCCAAATTCCCTCAAACAAAATATCTTCAACATTCATAGTTAACATATGGATTCCGTTTGCAATTTTCAGCTTTTTCATACCCCACCCTCCATGTATCAACTCTTGAAACATTTTCTGCCGACAATTTCGCTTAAATTTTAATTAAAAAAAGCAAAAATGTCCAGAGTTGTTAGAAGTAGTTCCTGATAATATCTGTTTATCAATTTAAGGGTTTACCCAAAAACAAAAGGTTAATAAATTTTTCTGCCTTTTTCATCGGGAATACCGCTTTTACGATAGAAATACGTGTTCACTACATCGCGCCATTCAATTGCATCCTCAATTTGAGTGTTCAATCTGTCAAGCACATGCTCAAATCTTTCGGGATCAATAAGGTCCTTCAGCGAAAGCCATTTGGATTTAAACTCCCTGACCTGCTCAACCCCTTCAAAATGCGTGTCATAAATATGCTGTATTAAAGTTTTGCCAGACTTCAGCCGGTAATTATACGGTACACGGTGAAAGAACAGCAGTAGTTCTTCCGGACACGATTCAATATTGTCATACATATCTGCATTTCTTTTATGGTACTGGGCTGTATATCCCGTTCCCTTCACGGTTCTGTCCACACCAATGCCAAAACAGTCGGCCCTGTGATAAGTTCCCCATTTCGAGTATTCATAACCGTCAACACTTGGCCCGTAATGATGCCCGGGATTTACCATCCATCCTATTCCAAGAGGCGATGTATAATTTTCGTATGTTCTCCACGAGTTCAGAAGAATACTCTTTATATTTTTCACAACGGTTGGATGATCGGAGAACGTCAGTATTATCCACTCGTCGGTAATCCCATTCATGTCCATGTCCGGATTCCATGCAAGGCGGCCGTACCCGTACAGATTTGCCTGCGCAAGTATATGGCCTGTCCATGTTTCATCGTCTCCGATGTTTGAAACAGCCGCAATCCCGCAATATTTCTGCGGATATACCCTTCCGCTGATAATTCTTTTAACGGTTGAGCCTTCGCCCTTTGAATAAGTGTCAAAATCAAGTACTTCCTTCCACTGCGGGACAAGATAGCAGACATGTTTCTGCTGCCCGGTATATTCCTGCGTAATTTGCAGTTCAAGCATCTGGTTGGTTTTCTTAAGACCTCCGAATAAAGGCGACACCGGTTCCCTTACCTGGAAGTCCATCGGCCCGTTTTTTATCTGCAGTATTACATTGTCCAAAAACTCTCCGTCAAGCGGCATAAAATTATCATAGGCCGCTTTTGCCCTGTCGGTTTCCCTGTCGCGCCAATCCTGCAGGCAATTATAGACAAAGCACCTCCAAATAACAATACCGTTGAAAGGTTTTAACACTGATGCAAGCATATTGGCACCTTCCGCATGATTTCTTCCGTATGTAAAGGGACCCGGCCTGTATTCCGAATCGGCCTTTACAAGAAATCCTCCGAAATCAGGTATATAGCTGTATATTTCCTTAACCGTGCCGGACCACCATTCACGTACCGCCGTATCCAACGGGTCCGCAGTGGGCAATCCGCCGATTTCAACCGGGCTTGCATAGTTCACCGACAAAAAGACGGTAATTCCGTATTCCCTGAAGATATCGGCCAGGGCCGCCACCTTCGGCAGGAAAGTCTTTGTAATCATTCTTGTTTCATAATGGTGAACATTCACATTGTTCAAAACAATACCGTTGATTCCCACCGAAGCGAGCAATCTGGCATAATCCCTTATCCTTTTTTTACTTCTGACAAAATTGTTGTTTCTATAGAAAATGGAATTGCCGGCATATCCTCTTTCTATCGTTCCGTCCATATTGTCCCATTGGTTGACCATACGCAGCATATTTACAGGATTGTCAATGACATTCATCGATGAAACAGGCCTTTCAAGCTGCATGAGCCGTAAAAAGGTGAACACTCCGTACAAAATGCCTCTGCCGGTCTTTCCTGTAATAATAATGCGCTTATCATGGTTTTTAATTATAAAACCCTCATCACCGATATCATTAATTTCTTTTGATGAAAGGATATCAAAACGGTCAACCAATCCGATATTGATTCCGCCGCTGCTTTCAGATCCAGCAATACGGGGAGTTTTTCCAAGCATTTTGCTAATTCCGTACTTCAGTTCATACAGCGCGGCATCAATCGTTTTTGTTTCACCAAAAACAGAAATGCATGAAAAAGCTTTTTTGTATTCAATTAACAAATCTTTGTTTTTAATTTTCCTGTATCCCAGCCAGCAATTGTATGAAAGGTTTGTATCGCGTTTTACGGTACTCATAGTAAATCACCTGCGTTTTCGCTAACGCAGCCGCTCCTTTCTCATTTTATTCATTTGCTTTTCATTCCCGCTATAATACCCGTTAAATAACGGGAAAAACAGGTTGGTAAAGCCCAGCTATGCTCTTCGACAAGGCGTTTTAATGATATTATACAATATTTATTCACAAAGTTATATAAAACCTATACAAAAACTGATAAACGGTGACAAATGAAAAAACCCGCAGGGTTCCTTTTGTTTTATAGTTGACTATAAGCCCGTATTATGGTACTTTTAGCAGGAACGGTTTTTTATAAATTTGACGTCTTTTGGAGGTGCAAAATTTGAATTCACTGGTTGTTACTTTGGTTGGCATGTTTGTTGTATTCTGCGTATTGCTGCTTATTGTTCTGTGTATTGTTATTTATTCACGGCTAGTCCGGGGAAAGACACAAAAACCCGGTAGCGTTGGAAACAATTCCGCTGGATCCAATAATGCTGAAAATGCGGCATCTGAAAACGATACCTTTTCGCCTGCGGATAACATTAACCCAGAACTGTTAGCTGTTATTACCGCGGCGGTAGCTGCAAGTCTGCAGGGTACAAACATCAGGTATACGGTCAGATCGATAAAAAGAATTGGTCATACAACACCAGTATGGAATGTTGCCGGAAGGAATGAGTATATCCTTTCCAGGCTGTAAGTTTTTACGGTATAACGGAAGAATTTGTCTCGCTGCCCTGTTTTGGCGAAAGTGCCTACCCCTATAGCAGCAGGGCATACTATACAATTCACTATAAATATATATTAAGGAAGGTTATGCTCAATGTGGGACGATTTCATAAACACGATCAAAACACTCGCCGCTGAATCCGGTTTCGCGAACATTACTTTATTGCATCTTGTTTTGATTATACTTGCTTTATTCTTTTTATATCTTGCGATTGCAAAAAAATATGAACCACTGCTGTTGGTTCCCATTTCATTCGGAATGCTGCTGGCAAATCTTCCACTCGGCGAATTAATGCATCCTGAACTATGGGATGTACAGCCTTTGGATTACGGTGCAATTCTGCATAACGGGGGCCTGCTCGATTTATTATATCTCGGAGTAAAGCTTGGTATTTATCCCCCGATTATTTTTCTCGGTATTGGTGCGATGACAGACTTCGGACCACTAATCGCAAATCCAAAAAGCTTTTTACTTGGCGCCGCGGCGCAATTCGGCATATTCGGAACATATATAGCGGCTATGGCATTTGGTATTTTTACCCCGCAGCAGGCAGCTTCAATATCAATAATCGGCGGTGCGGACGGCCCTACCGCCATTTGGCTTACATCAAAGCTGGCTCCGGAGCTTCTCGGGCCTATCGCTCTTGCGGCTTATTCGTACATGGCGCTTGTGCCAATTATCCAGCCTCCGATCATGAAGGCGCTTACGACAAAAAAGGAACGCGAAGTTGTAATGAAGCAGCTTAGGCCTGTTTCACAGCTTGAAAAAATTCTGTTCCCGGTTGTTGTATGCGTGCTTGTAATACTTATTCTCCCTTCATCCGCGCCCCTTATTGGAATGTTTATGCTCGGAAACCTGTTCAGGGAAAGCGGTGTTGTCGGAAGGCTTAATGATACAGCCCAAAATGCGCTGATTAATATTGTTACAATCTTTCTCGGGCTGACGGTTGGTTCTACGGCAAGCGCGGATAAGCTCAGCCAGCCGGGATTCGGCCTTCAGGCTCTGCTTATTATCGGACTTGGCCTTGTGGCATTCTGCATTGGAACGGCTACCGGAGTTTTATTTGGTAAATTAATGTATTTTTTCACCGGAGGAAAAGTAAATCCGTTAATAGGTTCTGCCGGAGTATCGGCAGTTCCGATGGCGGCGCGCGTTTCGCAAAAAGTCGGCCAGGAAGCGAATCCGCAGAATTTCCTGCTGATGCATGCCATGGGACCTAACGTTGCAGGTGTTATCGGTTCGGCCATTGCCGCAGGAGTACTGCTGTCGATCCTTGGATAATACTTATGTAAGATTAAAACTTTTACTTCTGAAAAAAGAGTTGATTTAAATGAAATATATAGTTCTATTGGGCGATGGCATGGCCGACTGTCCTGTTCCCGCTCTTGGGGGCAGGACTCCGCTTGAAGCCGCGAACAAACCAAATATGGATTATATTGCGCAAAACGGGGATATGGGCCTTGTTAAAACCATACCCGACGGGATGCCTCCCGGAAGCGACGTGGCTAACCTATCCGTTTTCGGATATGAACCTGATATTTATTATTCCGGGCGCTCACCGTTTGAAGCGGCAAGTATGGGTATATCGATGTCCGATACCGATATTGCGCTGCGATGTAATCTTGTGACGCTGTCGTCCGAAGAACCATATGAAGAAAAGACTATGGTGGATTACTGTTCCGGAGAAATCTCTACCGAAGAAGCACGAAAGCTTATCGAGGCAATATCTGCCGAACTCAATTCGGAGATTTTTTCATTTTACCCGGGTATAAGCTACAGGCATTGTCTTATCTGGAAAGACGGGAAGGACGGAGTTTCATTCACCCCTCCGCATGATATAAGCGGGAAAAAAATCGCTTCGTTTCTTCCGAAGGGAGAAAAAAACGACATTTTTATAACGCTGATGAAAAAAAGCGAAAAAATTCTAAAGAATCACCCCATAAATCAAATGCGCATAAAAAACGGGTTAAACCCCGCAACTTCGATATGGCTGTGGGGACAAGGAAAGAAACCGAAACTGAAACAGTTTGCAGAAAAATATAACCTTATAGGAAGCGTTATTTCAGCAGTCGATCTTGTGCGCGGGATTGGGATACTGGCAGGTTTAAAACCCGTTTATGTCGATGGAGCCACTGGAAATTTACATACTAATTATACCGGCAAAGCAAAAGCCGCGCTGAATGAACTTGAAAACGGCAGTGACTTCGTTTATATTCATGTGGAAGCTCCCGACGAATGCGGGCACCAGGGACTTGTCGAGGGAAAAGTCCAGTCGATTGAAAAAATTGATTCAGAACTGCTTGCGCCCCTTTTAGACGGGCTTACAAAATGGGATTACTCTATACTGCTGCTTCCTGATCACCCGACCCCGATTTCAACCCGGACACATTCATGCGAGCCAGTGCCGTTTGCAATATACAGAAACACCGGCGGTATGCGCTCAAACAATACCTTGCGGTTTACTGAAAAAGACGCCGCATCAACCGGTGTTTTTATTGAACACGGACATACGCTGATAGACAGGTTTTTAATCTAGATAATCATAAGAACTTACGGTATGACAATTCACCTAGCACAAAAAATGGTCCGGGGGTATAAATCCCGAACCACTTTTTTATTTTTTCTTATCTTACTCCTGTGCGTTAAGCACTTCTTTTGGAGGAATTTTCAATACCTGACCGACTATTATACTGTCGTACGGCGCCGGTATTTTATTGTATCTGCCGAGCCTTTCAACATATACCCAGTTGTCTCCGTAAAACTCTCTCGCAATTGATGATAGCGTATCACCGGGTTTTACAGTATACTCCCGGATTTCGGCTTGAGTAGGTTCGGGCGTAGGTTCAGGCGTAGCCTCGGGCGTGGCCTCCGGCGTAGTATCCGGCACTGGTTCATCGTCTGTACCGGGCGGCGGGGTTACCGTCAGGTTAATGCTGGTGTCAGGTGTTATGTCTTCAATTTCATTCAGTCGTTTATATATATTTTTTATTAACAGAACAACTATCAGAATGAGCAATATGGCCGTAAGCACGACACAGCCGTAATATATCAGGTTTTCGTATTTTTTAATGCCTCCCCTGTTTTTATATTTAAACGACGGGGGAGGAGCACTCTTTTTAAGTGCAGATACTTTTGATCTTTCCACTGATTTTTTCACAGTGCCGGTGCTGTAAGATACTCTTTCAATACGAACAACCATAGCAGTCATATCATCATCTGAACTGCGTTTTGCGGCCTCTGTAATTATACGGTAGGCAATATATGTACTGTCACTGCGCATTGAAAGAATATCCTCAAGATATTCTTCTCCGAGGGCGTTATAAACACCATCGCTTATCAAAAGGAACTTATCGCCTTCCATCAATTCCACGGGCTCGGACAACAGCATTAATTTTTCATCTTCATCCGCAGCCTTGTATTTTTCCTGGATGTTTTGGGCTTCTTCATCGGAAATAATACCGAGATCAACAAGCCTTTTTGACCTTGAACTGCCATCCGTCATATGTTTGAAAACATTACCGCGGCATAAGTATATATGGCACGTTCCATACGTAGAACCAACCGCTTTCCCATCGGAAAGCAACAACCCTGCAAAACCCATCTGCCTGGCAGGGTCGGTATCGGGTGCATTTCTCATATCGAGAAAACTGTCAAGGTATTTCCCCGTTTCCTGAACACGCGAAGCAAGCTCTCTTGTTTTGAAATCCAAATCCCCTTCATGGACGGATATTTTTTCGTGATATTTCCCAACCTCACGCAGTATTGAAAAACTTGCTCTCTGCTCATCATCGGAAAATTCCATATGATCGGCCACAGCGAAGAAAAATTCAGTTCCCCTGTTTTCCATAGATGCCTGCATATTATCAAGATGGTGTTCCGACAGAAATTTACCGTTCATATAGAAATCGTCACGGTTGGAATCTCTTTCATAACCTATGCGCGAATATACACACGCATTTATCTTTATTACATCGCTCATCTGGAATTCTCCTCTTTTCGACAGGATTTTGGATATTTCTGATGTTATCATATCATATGAATGAACCGGTTTCAACAAAAAAACAAGCCATTTGGAGCCGCCGCTACATTACAAAATTGTTTCACAGGCACTTTGTCTCCCAAGGAAGCGAAACACCCGAACCAGGACCCGCGGAAATATTGTTCATCTGCTGCTAATTGAACTATTGTCAATAATCCTTTATATGAGCAGCATACGGCGAACTAAAACCGCAAACATAGCGGGTGGTTCGGGTGCTTTCGGTGACGACGGGCGACATGCTTCAACACCCTGCTGCTTACAGGCAACTGTGGAGCGGGTTAATGAGCGACCCGGGATATGGAGACCTCTTCTTAAAAAATGAACAGGATCTGGAGCGTGTTGTTGGTACGTGCTTTGTCGCCCCAGGAACCCGAAACACCCGAACCAGGACCCGCGGAAATAATGCCAAACATTCTGCTTCCTGAACTATTGTACAATAACGTCAACAAGGAGCTTCATTTGCAAGAGCTATACAGTTCAGTTCGGGCAAGTCGAAACTCGCAAAAATGCTTTAAAATATTTCTTGCAGGAAGCATTTTTGCTCAGACAGTCGACTTGCTTATCCTTGCCCTGACTGTATATCTCTAAGCTGCATTCCGCTATAGTTTCCGTTATTGCACAATAGTTCATCCAAGTAGCTCACGGGAATTATACCGAAAACCAGCGGGTGGCTAACGGGTCGAGGCACTGCTACCGCGTTCCAGTTGGTACGCGGCTCTGGTTCTGGTGACTTCGGTGACGACGGGTGACATGCTGCAACGCCCTGCTGCTTTCAGGTAAATGTGGAGCGTGCAAATGAGCGACCCGGGATATGGAGACCCTCTGGTTCGGGCGTTTTCGGTGACGGGCATTGACAAAATGTTGTTTTGGATTGTATACTCTAACCAGATGAATTTAATAAATATAAATCATACGACTGGCGGACAATGTGGGATACCACAGGGGAGTATGAGTTAGTAATAGCCGACCGCCTGGGCACTTTCGATAAGAAAGTGCCCTGTTTTTTTATCGACGTGAATGGAGGGGATTTCAATGAACCGTTATGTTGAATGGGAAGGTTTTAAACCTGGAAGCTGGCAAACCGGCATAGATGTCGGCAATTTCATACGCAGGAATTATACCCCTTATGACGGAGATGCTTCCTTTCTTGTGGGGCCGACCGAAAGAACAACTAAGCTGTGGAACCTATGCAAAGAACTTATTAATGAAGAAATAAAAAAAGGCGGGGTCCTGGATATCGATGCAAGCAAGGTGTCAAGCATTACGGCGTATCCTGCCGGCTACATAAACAGGGACCTCGAGGCAGTCGTTGGGCTCCAGACCGATGCCCCGCTTAAACGGGGCATATACCCGAATGGAGGTATACGCATGATCGAAAAATCATGTGAAGCGTATGATACCCCGCTGCCCGACGAAATCCGTGAAATATTCAGGACATACAGGAAAACCCACAACGACGGCGTATATGACGCATATACAAAAGAAATGAGAAAGGCACGACGCAGCGGTGTTATTACAGGGCTTCCCGACGCATACGGCCGCGGGCGCATTATCGGCGATTACAGGAGAGTAGCACTGTACGGCGTTGATTTTCTTATAAGGGAAAAGCAGCAGGATTTGGATACTATCCTTGACATGGATATGGATGACGAAGTGATTAGGCTTCGGGAAGAGGTTTCCGAACAGATACGGGCATTGAAGGATCTTTCGGCTATGGCCGCTTCGTACGGTTTTAATATATCAAGACCCGCGGGAAACGCGGTGGAAGCAGTACAGTGGACATATTTCGCATTCCTTGCGGCGATGAAGGAAACAAACGGGGCGGCAAACTCGCTCGGCAGGGTAAACACGTTTTTTGACATTTACATTGAGAGGGATCTCGCCAAGGGGCTTTTAACCGAAGAAACGGCGCAGGAACTGATTGATCAGTTTGTAATCAAGCTACGCCTTATACGCCATCTTCGTACGCCCGAATACAACGAGCTTTTCGCCGGTGATCCGGTGTGGATAACCGAGGCACTTGCGGGAATGTGCCGTGACGGAAGGCATATGGTAACAAAAACGACGTACCGTTTTTTGAAGACGCTTTTGAACCTCGGACCGGCTCCCGAACCGAACCTTACGGTTTTATGGTCAACGCGCCTGCCCGAACCGTTCAAATTGTTCTGCGCCGATATTTCAATGAAGACAAGCTCAATACAGTTTGAAAATGACGATATAATGAGGCCGATATACCAGGATGATTACGGTATTTCGTGCTGCGTTTCCGCGATGAGCCTCGGCAAGGACATGCAGTTCTTCGGTGCGAGATGCAATATGCCTAAACTCCTGCTTTTGGCACTTAACGGCGGCAAAGACGAAATTACCGGTGAACAGATTGCGCCCGAAACCGAAATATACCCGGATGAATACCTCGACTATAAAAAGGTTTACACAAGGTTCGTAAATTTGCAGAAATGGCTTGCAAGGCTTTATGTAAACACGATGAACGCAATTCATTACATGCATGATAAATACGCGTATGAAAGGCTCATGATGGCACTGCACGATACCCATGTGCACAGGTACATGGCTTTCGGTATAGCCGGCCTTTCCGTTCTTGTCGATTCTTTAAGCGCGATAAAATACACATACGTAAAAACAATACGGAACAGTCGCGGATTGATAACTGACTTTGAAATTAAAGGGGAATACCCGAAATTCGGCAACGATGATGACCGCGTCGACAGTATAGCCTGCATGATTGTCAATGGATTCATTAATGAACTGAGAAAGAACAGCACGTACCGGAACGCCGAGCATACGCTTTCGATACTTACGATAACGTCAAACATCGTCTATGGCAAAAAAACAGGCTCGACACCTGACGGCAGGAAACTCGGCGAACCTTTCGCGCCCGGTGCAAATCCGATGCACGGCAGGGACATTATGGGCGCCCTCGCCTGCCTTAATTCTCTCGCAAAACTGCCTTATTCAAGCTGCAGGGACGGAATTTCGCTTACCCTCTCGCTTGTGCCTAAAGCGCTCGGAAAAGAGCCCGGGATACAGCGTAAAAATTTCGGCGCGCTGCTGGACGGTTACTTTATGCAGGGCGGGCATCACGTTAATATAAACATCCTTGACCGGTCGACTCTCGAAGATGCGATGGAAAACCCCGAAAAGTACCCGCAGCTTACAATCCGTGTTTCAGGGTATGCGGTAAACTTTATCCGCCTTACGAAGGAGCAGCAGGCCGAAGTTATTTCGAGGACTTTCCACCAGGCGATGTAGCGAACCTCGTCAAAAGGAAGCTTTAAAAAACAATAATTAATCCAGTTTGTAATCCATTGAATCTAGTGAACAGGATTTAAAGGAGGCTTTATGAACGGAAGGATCCATTCCTTTGAAACATTCGGTACGGTTGACGGCCCGGGAATAAGATTCGTAGTTTTTCTGCAGGGCTGTAATTTCCTCTGCGTATACTGCCACAACCCGGATACATGGCCGCTATCGGCGGGCAGCGAATACAGTGCCGAAGAAACAGCGGCAATGGCCGCTCGCTACAAACCGTATTTTACTGCATCGGGCGGAGGAATCACGGTATCGGGAGGCGAACCGCTGCTGCAGATAAAATTTGTCACTGAACTTTTCAGGCTCTGCCGCACTGAAGGCATCCATACCTGCCTTGACACGAACGGTTCCGCCTGCCGTTCGGAAGAGCT
>LFRM01286158.1_pt1 | contig 16698 bp, 16 predicted proteins | sample 618341 | NCBI WGS metagenome assembly LFRM01 (sample SAMN03654438, study PRJNA283298) | anaerobic digester metagenome | isolation source: pool of bioreactors CSTR01a, CSTR02a, and CSTR03a thermophilic anaerobic... | place: Denmark: Kgs. Lyngby | collected 2014-05-21 | reverse complement strand
ATACATGATGTACATGAACACGAAGCAAGCTGCCTTGCAATGGGGGATTTCTGAGCGCAGGGTCCGTATCCTCTGTTCTGAAGGAAGGATTGATGGGGTCACCCGCAATGGATGGGCTTGGAATATCCCCCTTGATGCTACCAAACCCTCCGATGGCCGTCAGTTACGCCATCAGAAGAATGTCGATATGCGCATCGGTGCTATGAACCTCTCCTCCCTGGAGAGTCTCAGAAGTGAGTTCCTCTCAGCTCGTAAGGATGAGCAGCAATTGAAGCTGACATATAGGACTTCAATCTTTAGGTTTGTCCTGGGTGTCTTTGCCTGCGAAGAGCTGGAAATGGGCAATGAGGATCTCGCACTGTTGTTTTCCGGATATTTCTCTCCGTCCGTCTCCTTTGACACCCAGCTGCTCGCCCTCAACACCCGCTCCCTATTGATGCGTTTCGCACAGGAGAACGGTCTCGGACCTGGATTTCGGAGGGTACAAGCAAACGCATTCTTTACCGAAAGAAGCTTGATCCAGCTCTATCAGTCCCTGCTGCAAGGCATCGACGATGAAGCCGCCTTAAGCTATAGGGAGCTCGACAGCTCGGAAATTGAGAAGGACGAGCCGGCTCTTCCTGTAGAGAGAAGAATGGAAATACTCATTCGTCAGTATGAGATGGATTGGAAATCACTGCACCCGCTGGTGCGTTCGCTCTTTTTGTTCGGTGAACTGCTTCGCATTCGTCCCTTCGGTCGCTATGATGTAGTCTTTGCCTCCTTGGCCCTAGCTGGGGAACTGCTTGCAAGCGGATTCCCGCCAGCTTTTGTTGATGTGGGCCAGGTGGACGAGTTCAAGGCATCTCTGATGCTTACCCGCACTCGGGGTAATTATCAAAACACGATGAGAATGCTTGAACAAGCGTTGCATCATGAAATTGCGCTGTATACGCGCAAGGAGAATATCTGATGGAATATGATTACTTTTTCCGAAACGCAACTATCGTGGACGGCTCGGGACAACCCCCCTTTGTAGGCGATGTTGCTATTAAGGATGATATGATAGTTAAAGTCTCCCAAGGGGGTGACAGCCCTTCCGGCACCGCCTTCGATGCCACTAACCTTGTCTTGTGTCCCGGCTTCATAGACATCCATGGCCACAGTGACCTGGAGGTTTTGCGAAACCCTTCCATGGACCCGAAGATTATGCAGGGGATAACCACGGAGGTTGCTGGAAACTGCGGGGTGGGGGTGTACCCTCTCTCCGATGAGAATGCAGCGCTGTATGAGCAGGCCCAGGATATACTCGGGCAGTATTCTCCCTTCACCTGGAAGAGCTTTGCCGAATATGCTGAAGTCGTAGGCCGGAAGGGAAGCGGCACAAACATGGCCTTTCTGCAGGGGCACAGCCCGCTAAGGTTCTTTGCTCTCGGTGGCAATGCCAACCGCCCTGCATCCGAAACTGAAGTCACCATCATGTGCAGCATGTTGGAGAAGAGCTTCAAGGAGGGTTGCATCGGGTTTTCCAGTGGCCTGTACTATGCGCCTTGTCTTTTTGCCGATAGAAAGGAACTGCTTGCTCTGCTGCGTGTTACCAAACAATATGACAGGCTTTTCAGTGTTCACTTGCGCTGCGAAGGCAACGATATCCTGGAATCGATCGAGGAGGTCCTGGACCTTGCACGCCTTACAGGGGTTCGCCTGGAGATCAGCCATCTGAAAGCTATTGGGAGGGTCAACCAGATACTGGTCCCCAAGATGCTCGCCATGCTGGAGCATGCCAGGATGGAGGGAATAGATGTGCTCTTCGACCAGTACCCCTATGAGTATGGCTCCACCAGCCTTTTCAGTTTGCTGCCTCCGCACTACCTCAGGCTCGATCGCGGCGACTTGCAAAAGCTCCTAAAGAGCCCCAAGGAACGCTCGGCCATCAAGGATGAGATGCAGGACCCGGACGGCTGGGACAGCCTGTATGAACTGTGTGGGTGGGATAGCATCACCGTCCTGAGCCTCGACAGCAACAAGCAGTATGAAGGCCTGAGCCTTACGGAGATAGCCAGCCTTAGGGCACAAGGTCCTTTTGATTCGTTCTTTGACCTGCTCATGGAAGAGGAGGGCACTGCTCTGATGATAGACATTACCCAGAGCCAAGACTCTGTAAAGCGGATCCTGAGCCATCCTCTGATGTGCTTTGGCACAGATGCCCTCTATGCAGGCGATAAGACCCATCCGCGCTCATTCCAAGCGGCTGTGCATCTTCTGGACAAGTACTGGAAGCAGCAGAACCTGATGCCTTTGGAGATGCTCATTAGCAAGATGACCCTGGAACCCGCATCCCGGCTCGGCCTTTCGGACCGAGGGAAGGTCATGCAGGGGTACAAGGCTGACCTTGTCATTTTTGATCCGGCCTCCCTTCAGGACAACTCGACAGAGAGCGACCCCTCTGCAAAACCTGACGGGATGGTCCTGGTCATGGTAAATGGAAAGCTCTCCTTTTTTGAAGGAGAGCTTACAGGTGTGTGTTCCGGATCCTTGCTGAAGAGTCACTCGTAGCGCTGGAGGAACTTCTTGGTCCTCTCGTTTTTGGGATGGTTGAACAGCTCCTCAGGCTTGCCTTCCTCGACTATGAGCCCATCATCCATAAAGATCACCCTATCGGAGATGTCCCTTGCAAAGGACATCTCGTGGGTGACGACAATCATCGTCATCTTTTCCTTTGCGAGGGTTTTGATGACTTTCAGTATCTCACCGGTGAGTTCGGGATCTAGGGCGCTGGTCGGCTCGTCAAAGCAGAGCACCTTAGGATTGAGGGCGAGGGCCCGTGCGATGGAGACCCGCTGCTGCTGGCCGCCTGAGAGGTGGCAGGGATACGCCTTTTCCTTGTCCTCAAGCCCCATCTTTACCAAAAGTTCCCTGGCACTCTTCTCAGCCTCGGCTTTTGTCATTTTAAGGACATGCATCTGGGCTTCGGTTATGTTACGCAGCACGCTCATGTGGGGAAAGAGGTTGAAGTTCTGGAATACCAGGCCGAAGTGCAGGCGTACCGCATGGAGGATATTCTTGGGTGCATAACGGACCTCTCCCTTGTCGTCTGTGCTGACCATGGTGTCCCCACAGACCTCTATTGTCCCTTTGTCTACGGTTTCTAGTTGGGTCAGACAGCGTAGAAGGGTGCTTTTTCCACTTCCAGAGGGCCCTATTACAGAGAGGACTTCGCCCTTGTTCAAGGTGAAGGAGATGCCTTTGAGAACTCCCAGTCCGTCAAACCCTTTTTCCAGGTCAGTTACTGATACGATCTGCATACTCCCTCCTAATTGTAGTAATTGAGTTTCGCCTCAAGCTTGTCGAAGCTTTTTGCGACGATGGCATTCATGATGAAGTAGAAGATACCCGCAATGAAGATGGGCATCGTGGAGAACTGTCTTGCCGAAGCATTTTGCGCGACCCGGAACAGTTCGGCGACTCCGATGGTCTGGGCAAGTGCGGTATCCTTTACCAAGGTGATGACCTCATTCCCCATTGCCGGGATGATGCGTTTGATCACCTGCGGCGTTACGACGTGGGTGAAGGTATGGATCTTAGAGAAACCAAGCACTTCACTCGCCTCAAACTGCCCCTTGGGTATCGACTGGATGCCTCCGCGGTATATCTCAGCAAAGTATGCAGCGTAGTTGATGACATACGCAACTATCACTGCAGTGAACCGGTCATAGGAAGCGCCTAGGATATAGTAAGGGGCGAAGTAGACGAATATGAGCTGCAAGATCAGGGGAGTCCCCCGCATGATCATGATATAAGCGTTGACTAGGGACGAGACTATGGGGTTTTTTGCCATTCTTCCCTTTGCAACCAGTACTCCCAAAGGCAGTGAGAAAATGAGGGTCAAGGCAAAGATCTTGAGGCTTGTTACGGTTCCTACCAGCATCTGCTGCAGTAGCTGTACCATGTGCTTCTCCTCTGAGGTAGTGATACATTCCACACTAGTGCGAGTGTGGTGAAAATTCAGAAAACGGTCTGAAACAAGAAACGGGGAGCCTAAGCTCCCCGTCATACTAGCGAATTATCTATTTTCCTACAACAGTGATGTCAGCACCGAACCACTTGGTTGCGATGGCTTTCAGCGATCCGTCGGCATCCATGGCTTTCATCTGTGCCCAGACTTCGTCTGCAAGCTTTTGGTCGCCCTTGCGGAACCCTACGCCATAGGCCTCCTTGGTGAGGTACTCATCAATGATCCTGAACTCCTTTCCACTGCGGTTGATGTTGTCGTTCGCCACCAACAGGTCGAGGATAAGGCCGTCAATGCCGCCGATCTCCAGATCCATCAGGCCTGTGAGATTCTCCTTGAACTCTACGACACTCTTGACTGATGCCTTGAATTCAGGGCTGTTGTCAAGGGCTTCAGATGCAGAAGATCCTGCCTGCAGACCGATGTTTTTCTTTGCGAGGGAGGCCAAGGTGGTATAGGGAGAGTCGCTCTTCACCACTACGACCTGTGCGTTGTTTACATAAGGAGGGGTAAAAGTCATCGCCTTGAGCCTGTCTTCGGTAATGGTGAAACCATTCCAGATGCAGTCGATGTTACCGGTGTTCAGTTCCTGTTCCTTGGAGTTCCAGTCTATAGGCTGCAGTATCAGTTCGACACCCATTCTGCTGGTGATCTCTCTTGCCAGGTCGACGTCAAAGCCTACGATCTCGTTGTTTTCATCGCGAAAGCCCATTGGGGGGAAGCTGTCATCGAGGCCCATGATGAACTTGCCTTTGTCGAGCACCTTCTGTAGTGAGTTATCGACCCCCGGAGCCTGGTCCTTTGATCCGGCTGCAAAGAGGGTGGAAGTCAGCAGCAAAAGTGCCAACAGGGCAATTGTGATTTTTTTCATACGTTTCTCTCCTAAAATTCAGGTGCCAAAAAGGCATTTATGTGGAGTTTAGCTGGATATTGAAGAAATATCCAGTCCTATTGCATATTTATTCATATCTTGTATAGATATCGGGTTGTTTTCCGGATACGCTGGAGTGTAAAATGTGCATATCCCGTTGATCATCCTTACAGAAGGAAATCAAACAACCCCACAATCTTGGAGAAGAGCCTTGGTGTTTTCATCTCCTTTGCCGCTCCCCCATAGGTGTTGTCATCCTGAACCACCACGCTGTTGTCCAGCGGTATCTGGATTTTATCCCTCAGGTCTGAGGCAAATTCCTTGCTTGTGATGATGATTATGGATTCTGTGTCTATGTAGCTGCTTCGCGCATCAAGATTGACTGTTCCAATGACACTGATTGAGTCGTCGAAAATATAGCTCTTGCCATGGATTGAGTCAGGCCCCTGATACTCATGGAGGGCGGCGACCCTGTCCACTATCCCTTTCCTATGGTTGAGGTATGCTGCCATGGCCAGGACGTTGGGGCTCGATTGTTTTGAGTTGGTCAGGATGGTGAGCTTCTCCCACTGTATGCCGTATCCCTTGATCTCGTTACGCATCCGCCTTGAGGGTATGATATAGGGGCTCTGTAAAAAGACGGATGATCTTGCCTGGGAAGTCAGGGAAAGGAGTTTTCTCAGGCTCCATGGTTCATTGTTGAGCCTTCCTAAAGGGTTGTGCACAAATTGGACGGCCTCTGCAGGGTAAGTCTTTGCATTCCAGTCTGTCTTTTGGAAAAGCTCTGGATGTTTGCTTTTGAGCATCTTGTAGTGGTTTCGAATTGCGCTGTTCGTGAATTTAGCCCGTTCAATCTGTCTTGATGTGATCTTTTTCCTATGGGGCTTGGTCCGCTTGTACTCCCATAGCAGGTCAAAGTAGCGCTGCATGTCCCCTATGACGCTGGCTTCAGGCCCTTCGTGGTATATGAGGGCATCACGGTCATTGACAAACCTGCTTTGGTACTCATCCTTGATGAAGTACTTGTCCCCGATGTTCCGCCCTCCTATCAAGGCGAGCTTCCCATCTACTATGATGGTTTTCTCATGCAATCTCGTATGCCATGCCCACGGGGTCAGGATGTTGAATTTCTCATAGTATCTCACCTCAATGTTGGGATGGGTCTCAAACCCCCTGACGGCATCCCTGAGGTCCTTTCTTTCATACGCGATCCGGGTCAGCCCGTCGAATAGGATACGAACGCGTACCCCCCTGTCGGCTGCTCCCAGCAGACAGGAGAGGAAGGCTTCGGTGAACTTCCCGTTGGTAACGGTGTAGTAGGAGATGTCTATGGATGTTTGTGCGGCTTCTGCCAGGTCGAGCCTGACTCGAGCCCCCTCTTCGCCCGTCTCTATCAGGGCTACCCTGTCATGGAGCTTCTCTGCCATGAGGTAGTCATCGGCTGAAAGCCCTCCGGAACTGGGCTTCTGTATTGCAAACAGCAGGATTGCTGAGACTAGGATGTAAAAAAGGTAGAGTTTGAGAACTCGTGATATGTATTTTTTTAGTCGCCGCCTCTTCAAACCAGCCCATACCTTCTTCTAAGATTTATCGGAATAAAGAGGTGGTACGCATCAATTATGCCTTATGGGAGGCCCTGCAGTGTTACTGTCTCTCCAATGCCGAAGCCTCAGTATAGCATATATTCCAAAAACCATACACCTGTCTAGATAGAGGAAATGTATAGTATGAATAAAGATGCCTGATGAAAATGAGATTGTGAGGGGTCGCGGACCGGACGATTGGATCTGAAAGTCCAAGGGGTTTTATTTTTTCTCTTCGTTCAGCTTGGCAATGTGGCAGGAGCTCGCAAATGCACACCCCTTGCATGCAGAAGAGGGTTCTCCGTCATCCTCAATTTTTCCGCAGGACCCGCATCCTCCCTCTTTTCCCTGTTTGCGGATGGTCTGGATAGCGTACCAGAGCAAAAGGGATATGATGACGGCAACGATGATATTGGCTAGAATGGGTAGTATGGACATAGGTACCTCACACGATGAGCAGCACTAGGGCTCTGACCAGAAGTGCTGCCAGATAGGCGATGCCAGTCTGCCATACGATGGCAAACAGTAGCTTTCTTTTGCTCCCCAGTTCCTTTGCCATTGCCCCTATTGCTGCGATGCAAGGTGAGGAAAGCAGTATGAACGTCATGAAAGACAAAGCCGAAGCGGGGTTGAACAGGGCTGTTATCCCCGCTTCCCCCATGGTGACGCTCAAGGTGGACACGATGGACTCCTTGGCGGCAATGCCGGTAAGGAGGGCGACGCTTGCTTGCCAGAACCCGAAGCCGAGGGGCTTGAAGATGGGCGCTATCAAACGGCCCATCATGGCCAGCATGCTCTGTTCGGGAGAGACTGGCTGCAAGCTGAAGGAGAAGGATGACAACAGGTAGATGATCACAGAGGAGAGCAGGATTATTGTCCCCGCCTTCTTGACGAAGTCCAGGGTCCTCTCCCGGGTCTGCAGCCAGACATTCTTGATCGCAGGTAGCTGGTATCGGGGGAGTTCCAGGATGAATACGGTCTTTTCCTTGTGCCGGTCAAAGGCACGCATGATAAAGCCTGTCAGGACAACAGCCAGGATCCCTGTCAGGTAGATCATCGGCGCTATGTACCACTGGCCTGGGAAGAAATAGGTGATCATGAGGGCGAAGATCGGCATCTTTGCCCCGCAAGGGATGAACGGTGTGACCAGGATGGTAAGTTCCCGTTGTTTTTTATGTTCGATGGTACGGGTGCTCATGATGGCAGGCACAGTGCATCCCGTTCCGATTACCAGAGGGATGATGGATTTGCCCGAGAGGCCTATTGAGCGCATCATCCTGTCCAGGATAAAGGCGATACGGGCCATGTAGCCGCAGTCCTCAAGGATGCTCAACAGGAGGAAAAGTACAAATAGCTGGGGTACGAAGGTAAGGACCGCGCCAACACCGGCTATGATGCCCCCTGTAAGGACGCCCGAAAGGAGGGGGAACACACCCAGGGAGTCGAGCAGGATTGTCAGGTTGGTGCCCAGCATCTCGAAGAAGCTTTCCAGCCACCCGGTGGTGATGCCCCCTACCAATCCTATGGATAGGTAGAATACTCCCCCCATGATGGCGACGAACAAGGGGAGGGCGGCAAACCGGTTGGTGGCTATGCTGTCGAAGTTAAAGGCCTTTTTTTGCGTTATCTTGACCTGGGAGGCCCGGGCGATGTGTTCGGCTACCTTGTAACGCTGGTCGATGATGATTGCCTCCACATCATCATCATAATGCTCGCGCAGGCTCTCATGTGCCTTTGCAAGGTTGCAGGCGAACTCCTTGGGGAAAGGGGGCATGGAGGCGAGGAACAGTTCGTCCTCCTCCAGAAGCTTGATGGCTGCCCACCTGGGTTGCCTCCCTTCGGGAATGGCATGCAGGTAGTCATCCTCGATTATGTTGTTGATGTATTTCTCTACAAAGTTGGAGAAGAGCGGGCATGACGGGCCCTTGTTCTCCTCAAGGGCATTCTCCACCTCGGTCTTGAACTGGTCCAGACCGATCCCCTTGCTGGCGGATATGGAGACGACAGGACAGCCTGTCATCTGTGAAAGGCGCTTCTCATCGATGGTGATGCCCTCTTTCTCCAAGAGGTCCTGCATGTTGAGGACAATGAGGACAGGCCTGCCCAGCTCTGAGAGTTGGGTTGTCAGGTAGAGGCTGCGCTCAAGGTTCGTAGCATCGATGACATCTATGATCAGATCCGGCCTCTCGTCCAGGATATAACGTCTGGAGAGCTTCTCCTCGGGGGAGTAGGGGGAGAGGGAGTAGATGCCCGGAAGGTCCAACACTTTGTACCCATTCCAGAACCCTTCTTTTTTTTCGACAGTGACTCCAGGCCAGTTTCCCACATAAGCCGTAGTGCCTGTAAGGGCGTTGAACAGCGTGGTTTTTCCGCAGTTGGGATTACCGATTAAGGATATCGTTTGCATGGCTATCGCAATTCTATTACACGGGCCTCTGCCTTGCGAATGCAGAGGTTGTACCCTCTAAGAGTAACTTCCATGGGATCACCCATAGGGGCCATCTTGACTACTTCTATATCCACACCTTTGGTGAAGCCCATATCCATGAGTCTTCTCTTGAGTTGTTTCGGTGCTGTGATGGCACCTACACATGCTCGTTGTCCAACGGTCAGTTCGTCCATTGTCATTGCCATTTGAACTCCTCGTACCTTCTCTATTTCACTATAAGTTAGACGAAACAAACAAATAAGTCAATGGCTTTTCTGCGCTTTCATTCTGTTCCGGTAGAGGATGACAAATACGGCGATGCATGATACCATGGGGCATGCAAAAATCTGGGGAAGACTATCTGGAAGCCGTTTTGACGATCCGTGAGGAGAATGGTAGGGTGAGGACTACTGACGTTGCCCTGCGCCTTGGTGTCTCGAAGCCGAGCGTCAATAGGGCGATGAAGATCCTCATGGCCGACGGCTATGTCCATCAGGAGACCTACGGTGAGATTAAGCTTACGGAAAAAGGTGAGATCAAGGCATCTCAGGTGTATTTCCGGCACAAGACTCTCACAACCTTCCTTAGCGAGATGCTCGGCGTCGACCCAACGATAGCTGAGCAGGATGCATGCCTCATAGAGCATGATATTTCCAGCGAAACAATGGAAAAACTTGCCATTTTCATGCAGGAGCATGGAAAGAAAAAAGACTGATTCTTTGTATAGATTCGCTTGTTCTAACATTCTTGTTGTTTGAAATACATTGTTGCCACTGGCATGTAAGGTGGCATTTTTTGTGCCTAAATTACACCGAAAATAACAAAACCATTGCCTTGTGGTGGCGCTGATCACCTGTGTATACTTAAAGTATAAATGACTTTAGGAGGTCAGTATGAAAAAATCATTAGTACTGTTCGCTGTTTTGGCACTCCTTGTCCCTTCGTTCATGTTTGCATCTGGTGCAAAGGAAACGGTAGTGGATGAGAATGCTCCGGTAACTATCCAGTATTGGACCCATGAGGATCCTGCCAGGACCCAGCTTGAGACTGAGTTGATCGACGAGTTCATGAAAATGAATCCCAACATCACCGTCGTCCGTTCCACCCAGGCTTCTGTGAAGCAGATCGAACTGGTCCAGACAGCTTTTGCTGCAAACCAGGGCCCTGACATGTTCAACCTGCCCATCGAAGACCAGTATGCTTACATAACCAACAAGCGTGTAGCCCCTGTTGATTACAAGGCTGCCGGATATGCCGACAAGCAGGATCTGCTGGACAAGTATATCCCCGGTGTGCTGGACACGGTAACTGTCGACGGAGAGGTCTATGGCCTTCCCCTTGAGCTGACCAACTGGTCCATCTACCTCAACAAGAAGGTCTTCCGTAGTGCAGGGCTCAACCCTGAGACCGATTACCCCAAGACCTGGGAAGAGATGGCTGACGTCTCCGAGAAGCTTGTCATCCGCGATGGCGACATCCTTGTACGCCGTGGATTTGACTTCCGCTATCCTTACTATTTGAACTTCTTTGTACCAATGGTACAGCAGCTCGGTGGAGACCTGCTGAGTGCAGATGGCAAAAAAGCGATCATCGGTGATGATGCCTGGATCAAGGTTCTTACCTATTTCCAACAGTGGGGACCCAGTGGCCGCAACTTAGGTTCGCCCACCTACAAGAATGCACGTAACCTGTTCAACAAGGACAATAACGACATCGCAATGGCTCACACTGGTCTCTATCAGGAAGGGCGTATTGAGAAAGACAATCCGGCATTCTTCAATAGTGGAGAGTGGATGGTCGTCCCGTTCCCCGTATTTGAAGATGCCGTCAATGACGTAGCATCCTGCTACTATGGTCACTTCTTCATGGTCAATGTGGATTCCCCTCCTGCTGTTCAGAAGGCTGCCTGGAAACTGTCCGGCTTCCTGCTCAGTCATGGTGAGGATTATCTGACCCGTGGTGGTAACATCATCCAGCCTACCAAGGCGCTGTTAGCTTCCGACACCTTGAAGAACATGCCTTATAGCCAGGTGTTCATTGATGACATGAATCGTGCGAACATGACCTACTATGGTGAGAACTCTGCACAGATCCAGTCTTTGATTCGAAATGCTGTTGAATCAGTGATGCTTGGAGGAGTGAGCCCTGAAAAGGTACTTGCCACCCTCAGAGCTTCCGCACAAGAGATCATTGACGAACAATAGTATGTAACTCAAGGGTTCTGCCGGCACTGTCGGCAGAACCCATTCTTTCTGTGTCTATGTACCCTTGCTATCTTGTTATTCCTGCTTGGGCTTTTTATTGCGTCCAATGTAGAATGAATCACATCAACTGTGGGCGATTCCGCCCGCCTTTCAGGAGAGTCTTTATGGTTCCCAAGAAAAGTTACAGCATCGAGAAGAAACAAGCGCGATGGGGCTTTGCATTTGTAATCCCTTCCTTGGTTTTTTTCTCTGTTTTTAATTTCTATCCAATCTTGAACGCTTTTTACATGAGTTTTTTCAATAGAAAAGCATTGAGCAAGGCTCCCCCCAAATTTATTGGGTTGGACAACTATATGCGGCTGTTCAATCCCGAAACAGCAAGCAACGAGCTCTCCTTCATCAATTCGCTGAAATCCACCATGGTATTCACTTTGGGGACATTCATTCCCCTTCTGATCCTTAGCCTTATCATAGCTGTGTTCATCAGCCAGCTGTCCAGCAACAAGAGCAAGAAGTTTTTGCAGGTGGCCTACTATTGTCCTGCAATCCTCTCCTCCGTAGTCGCAGCGACGATCTGGATGCTGATCTTTGATCCGAGGGGGCTGGGTAACCAGTGGATGAACATTCTGATGGGCACGCCTGGGACTGACCACCGGTGGCTTGTCGACCCTGTCATGGAGCAGGTCTCCACTATGGTGATCTATTTCTGGAAATACATAGGCTACTTCGTTATCCTGTTCATCACCGGACTTGCCTCCATCCCTCCTACAATCTATGAGGCTTCGACCATTGACGGTGCGAACAAATGGCAGAACTTCTGGAGGATAACGCTTCCTTTATTGAAGCCTACAGTGGTGCTTGTCTCCGTCATGGCGATGTTGCAGTGCCTGAAGACCTTCAGCACCCAGTACATGCTTTACTCTAACGGTGCTCCAAGGGCTCCCATCAACGTCATCACCTTCAATATTTATATTACCGGTATCCAGCAGCAGTACCTCAGCAGGGCTAGTGCCATGAGTATAGTGCTATTCGTCCTTATGCTCTCTCTGACCTTGGTCCAGTTCAAGACCACCAAGAGCGAGAATGTGGAATATTAGGAGAAGAAGATGCTAAAATTAAAAACACTGACACTGCCTAAGATACTGATACTTCTCTTCCTGTTCGTCATGCTTCTCTTTACCTTGCTGCCGATCGTTTTCATGATAACCGCTTCGATGATGACTTCCAGGCAGATAGTACGCATGCCGTTCAATTGGATTCCTGAAGGTTTCCAATGGGAGAACTTTGCCAAGGCCATTCAGGGCAATGACAAGACATATATCTTCCTGCGCAACATTGCAAACTCCCTGATCGTCAGCACCACGGTTGCGGTGACGACTGTGATGCTTGCGGCACTCACCGGATACGGGCTTGCAAAGTTCAAGTTCAAGGGAAGAAACACCGTCTTCATGATGATCATGGCAACGATGATGATACCTTTTGAAGCGATCATGATCCCCCTGTACATGGTTGTCATGGTCCTGCATATCCAGAACTCCTACATTGGGCTTATCCTTCCCTTTCTTGTTAGTGCGTTCGGTATCTTTCAGATGAAACAGTATCTTACGACCTTTCCCAGTGAGTTTCTCGACGCTGCCCGCGTCGATGGTATGGGTGAGTTTGGCATTTTTACAAAGATCGTGTTCCCCAATTGCAAGCCTGTTATAGCGACCTTGGCCATCCTCTCCTTCAGAGGGCAGTGGGACAACCTCCTGTGGCCCTTGCTGGTAAGCCAGAGCGACAAGATGAAGACCATCCCCCAATACATCTCCAACTTTGCTTTGGAGAGGAGCACCGACGAGGGTGCGATGATGGCCGCGGCCCTGTTGGCATCAATACCGATGTTCCTCCTCTTCATGTCACTCACCAAGTACTTTATCGGTGGCTCAGCCGTTTATGAGTCAAGGAAGGGTTGAGTATGTATGACAGGATCTGTAGCGACCTTCGTAGCCCTGACCCCCTGTTTGTCCAGTTGCTGGACCTTTGTCCGGACTTGGAGATGTTCCCGCCCTTAGGGGATCTTCCCTATAGCAGGTATCTGCTTGTTTCAAAAAACCAGCAGAGCATAGCCAGGGCGAAGCAGATGGGCATAGGCAGCGCATCCCCCAATCCAGAGCTGAAAGCTGACATTCTGATCAAAAGCAGTTCGGACCTTAGGCCCCATCTCTCCTTCATCAACGATCCCGTTGAAGGTTGCGACCTCTTCATCTTTGATATGGGAAACGTGGTGGTGAAGAACATCCACATGCTGGGCAAGATCTCCCGGCGTTTGGGTCTTGACAGGGAAGAGTTCAAAGCGGACTACCACAAGTATGATTTTGCCCTGATGGACGGCACTCTCCCCATTGAATCCTATTGGGAGCATGTCCGCACAAAATTTGGAGTCAAGGTTGAGGGCAATCCTTTTGCAAAGGATTTTTCTCCTCGATTCAATGATGAGGTGGTAGACCTCATCAAGCGTCTCCGCTCTGAAGGCAAGCGTGTGGTCTGCGGTTCGAATACCTTTGCCCCGCACTGGGACATCCTGGAGAGGATGGGAGCCCTGGCACTATTTGACAAGGCCTACGCTTCCCATGAGATGGGCATCTCTAAGCCTTCAAGACAGTTTTTTGAGCATATCCTGTCCAAGGAGAATGCAGAGGCAGACAGGACATACTTCGTAGATGACTTTGAGGAGAATATCATCCAAGCTTCCCAGCTTGGCCTGAAGTGTCTGCTCTACTCTGACGGCCTCAGACAGAGTGCTTCTGAGAAACTCAGGGAAGCGTTTGAAGGGCCCTGTTGATCTTACTGGCCGCTATGTTCATCCCTGTACTGTGTCGGGGTCTGCCCGGTGAAACGTTTGAAGATCTTGGCAAAGTAGCCGGGGGTGGGGAAGCCGCAGTTGGTTGCGATCTCGCCGATGTTGCGCTTGGGGTCCTTCATCAGCTCCACCGACTTGTTGATCCTCCAGGCATTGAGGTACTGCAGGAAGTTCAGGCCGGTCACCTCCTTGAAGAGGCGTGAGAGATGGCTCTCCGAAAGTTCCAGATACGCAGCTGCCTCCTGTAGCCCTACAGGGTCGGAGTAGTTTTCAGCTATGAAGGCTATGGTGCTGTCGATGACGTGGTTGTTCACATTGCGTGGCAGGGTGATGAGTTCAGGCGCACTTGGCTTCTTGCCCTGCTTCATCTGTTCGAAGTCTCGGTCCTCCTCCTCAATTTTCTTGACCAGGTTGGCAAGGGTCTCCTCGAGCTCCTCGTCATCCACAGGCTTGAGCAGGTAGTCGAATACCCCCAGCCTGATCGCTCGCTTCATGTAGTTGAAGTCGGAGTGTCCGCTTAGGATGATGGCATGGTTTACCGGACAGCGGGAGAGCATGGCGAGTCCGTCGAGGCCGGGAAGCCTGATGTCGGTGATTACGATATCCGGTTCCAGTTCCTTAATGAGCTTTTCGCCTTCAAGACCGTCAGAGGCAGTCCCCACCAGCTCGAGGCCGAGTAGCTTCCATCGGATGGATGAGACTATCTCGTCTCTTACAATTTTTTCATCTTCAACAAAAACTACAGTGTAACTCATACAATACTCCCTTATCTCTCATCTTCACCCATTGGGAACGAAATGGATACCACCGTACCCTCCCTCTCCTTGGAAACGATTGAGAAACGCATCTGCTTTCCATACTTGAGTGTAAGACGCCTATATACATTGTATACACCAACGTGGCTTGAATTAGCAAGGTCATCGAGGTTGTCTGGAAGCGTTCCAGGCGGAAAACCTACCCCATCGTCCTTGACTGTGATGTAAATCCTCCCGTTTTGCTCTTGAACCAGGACCTCTATGTTCCAATCGCCGGACTTGGGTTCCAGCCCGTGGACGATGGAGTTCTCAACCAGGGGTTGGATGATCAGCTTGGGGGTCTTCACCATCTCACAGGCGGGGTCGAGCTTGGTTTTCACATGCAACTTCTCGCCGAAACGGATTTTCTGGATGGTCAGGTAGGAGTCGATCAGAGCCATGCTCTCCTTGAGCGTGCATTCGCTTTCATGGTTGTCTATCGTCGATCGGAGGAGCTTGCCCAGTTTTATGGTGATGGTGTAGATCTGCTCTTCCCCATGCATCTTTGCCAGGGCCTTTATGGTGTTGAGCGTGTTGAAGAGAAAGTGCGGATTCATCTGGCTCTCAAGCGCCTTCCTCTCAGCTTCAGCCACTTTTTCCTGCTCTTCCCTCGTCAGGTTCATCAGGGTGGTAATCTGTTCGACCATTATGTTGAAGGAGTGGTCAAGCTGGGCGAACTCTGTAATCTTCGCATACTCTTTCTTTACTGAGAGATTTCCCCTCTCCACCTCCTCCATGGATGCGGCGAGGTTCCTGATGGGTTTGGCTATGGAGCGGGAGAAGAGCAGAGCCAGGGCGATGGCTACGATGGTGCCTATGCCCATCATCACCCCAAAGGCCCACAGCAGTTGGTTCAAGTTCTCCTGGAAGGGGACCGAACTGATCGTCCCTGCCAGTATGAGCGAGGTTCCCGGTATGTTGGCTGTGGCAAAAATGGAGGTGCCTTCCTGCACGACCCTATTGGAGAAATCACCTTTGAGGGTCTCGAGTTCAGGAAAGAGATTGAATGATCCGAACTGTTCGGGATGTGTCAGTGAGGAGACGTAGTAATCGACGGTGTCGATCAGCAGCTCCTCGCCGAGCACCCTGTCGGTGTTGATGTTTTCGGTGAGTGCCTCAGCGTATATCTCCACTACAAGATAGCCCAGATTATTCCCCTCGTGATCATAGACCCTCCTTAGTATGGAGACTAGGACCTGGCGGCCGTTTTCGGCTGTCCTGTGCCCGCCGATGCTGATAAGGGAGGCTGTCTGTGATACGTTCTGATTCTGGCTGATGATGTTGTTCATGTCCCAGTCGTTGCCCTGGTAACGCAAGTCAAAGACTTCAGGAAACTCATGGGTTGATATCCTTACCTTGCCGGAGTTGCTCACCAGGTGTGCGCTGGCCAGGTAGGTATCGCCCCTCATCACCCCAAAGAGCAGCTGATACAGTTCTCTGGAGGCACTGGAATTCACATCAAGCAAATCTTCATGCAGGATGCTGACGATCAGGTCGTCGGTCGAGAGGGTGTATGCCTTGTGACGGTATTCGTCCAAAATGGCTCCAAGACGGCTTGCATCAAGGCTTACGATGTCCCTGGCTTGGCGCTGGAGATAACGGACCTGGTTGCTATCACCTGTCAGGGTGTAGAAGGAGGAAAAGAGCCCGAGAGGGACTATCAACACTATAATAAAGTAGAGCAGCAGTCTCCCAAACAGGTTTTTACTTCCAAGTTTCCAAGTCTTTGTTTCCATTGGTCCAGTGTACAGGCAAAATGGAGCGCGTTCAATATATAACAGACAAGCGCATTTTTAATGCATAAAAATACTGTTTGATGCATATTATTTTATATTGTTTTGGCTTTGAGGGTTGACACACATGTTAAAACCGCGATACAACCTTTACAAGGCTGTTCAGCCATTTTTGAGGAGTGTGTTGTGGAAGGGTTTGCGAGGCAGGTTAGTCACCATTCAGATGGAACAGACAGAACAATGCATTCTGGC
>LFRM01283053.1_pt1 | contig 16711 bp, 16 predicted proteins | sample 618341 | NCBI WGS metagenome assembly LFRM01 (sample SAMN03654438, study PRJNA283298) | anaerobic digester metagenome | isolation source: pool of bioreactors CSTR01a, CSTR02a, and CSTR03a thermophilic anaerobic... | place: Denmark: Kgs. Lyngby | collected 2014-05-21 | reverse complement strand
TATTATCGAGGGTGTGGTGATAATGTTGTTTATGTTTCAGGCACTGATTCTCATGGAACTCCAATTACATTAAGAGCTAAAGAAGAAGGATTAAAACCCGTTGTGATAGCTGATAGATATCATCAAGAGTTTATCGAAACATTTAATAAGATTAATTTTAGTTATGATTTATATACCACTACAGATACTAGTTATCATAGGGAAAAAGTAATGAATTATTTTTCTAAGATTTATCAAAATGGATATTTATATGAAAAAGAAATAGAAGAAGCTTATTGTGAGACATGTAAAGTTTTTTTAGCTGATCGAGAAATAATTGGAACATGTCCAATATGTCAAGGTAAAGCTAAAGGCGATCAGTGTGATAATTGCTTAACGTCCTTAGATTCAAAGGATATTTTGAATAAAAGATGTAATAACTGTAATAATTTAACTATTTCTAAAGTAAATAAACACCTTTATTTTAAACTTTCAGCCTTTCAAAATGTCTTAACTAATTATCTTTATCAACACCAGAATACATGGCGAAAGAATGCCTATAATGAATCCCTAAAATATCTTAATATGGGTTTAATGGATCGTTGTGCGACTAGACAATTAGAGTGGGGAATTGATATACCAATAAAAGGTTATGAAGATAAAAAAATCTATGTTTGGTTTGAAGCTGTAATGGGATATTTAACAGCATCTCAAAAAGTCTTAGAAACCCAAAATAAAGATTTCGAAAAATTCATAAAAGATCCTTCTTTAATAAGTTATTATGTTCATGGTAAAGATAATATTCCTTTTCATACTATTATTTTTCCTGCTTTATTACAAGCTATAAATGTTGATTATCAATTACCCACCTATATAATATCTAGTGAATACGTTAATATGAATGATGAAAAAATGTCTAAGTCACTAGGAAATCTAATTACTAGCAATCAATTAGTTGATCAATATGGTGCTGATCCTGTTAGATTCGCTTTAATTTTTAACGGTCCCGAAAAGAAAGATACTAATTTTAAATTAGAAGATTTTATTACTACTCATAATAAATTTTTAGTTGGCATTTTAGGCAATTTTATTAATCGTAATTTATCATATATTAATAAAAAATTTGAAGGAAAAATAGCTTTAGGAAATATAAATCCAATAATAAAAAATAAAACTATTGAAACCTATAAAGAAGTGGGAATATTAATTGAAAAAGGTCATTTAAAAAATGCCTTAGAAAAAGTATTTGATTATATTATTTTAGGTAATAAATATTATGATGAAGAAGAACCTTGGATTAAAATAAAAGATAATCTAAAAACTTTTAATGATATTACTTATACTTGTATATATATGATAGCTAATATTGCAAATTTAATTCATCCTTTTTTACCTGATACTTCTTTAAAAATTAAAAATATGTTAACCTTAAAAGATTACAAATGGGAAGAAGAAGAAATTAATAGTAGTATTAACATTAAGTCTTTAAACATACTGTTTGAACGTTTTGAAATAAAAAAGTAATTTAATTACTTTTTTTTACTTAATTTTAATTTTTTTTAAAAAATTAGCATATACTATTGACAAGTGCTAAAGAGTTTATTATAATGTTTTTAGCACTGATGGAATTAGTCTGCCAAGGAGGTGTAAAATGTTAAGTACAAGACAAAATCAAATTCTTAAACTTATTATTAACGAATATATTAAATCGGTAAGACCAATAAGTTCGAGTTTAATTTGTGAACAATTAGATTGTTCATCAGCTACTATTCGTAATGAAATGGCTATTTTGGAAGAAATTGGTTTACTTGAGAAGACTCATACTTCATCAGGTCGAATTCCTAGTGAAAAAGGGTATCGTTATTATGTTGATAATTTATTAGAGTTAACTGAAATCAGTGGCGAAGATATGTTAAAATTACAAACTATATTTGAAAATAATTCTTTAGTATTAAATGATGCGATTAGTAAAAGTATGGAGATAGTGTCTGAATTAACAAATTATACAGCTATTGTTTTAGGTTCTAGTTCAAAAGAAAATAAAGTGAGTAAAATCGAAGCTATTCCTTTACCTAATCGTAAAATGGTAACGATTATTGTTACTGATAAAGGACACGTTGAAAATAAAGAAATAATTATGGATGCACAGGTATCGCTAGAAGAAATAAGACAAACAGTTGATTTATTAAATAAACTTATTATTGGAACCCCTATTGATGAAGTAGCTTGTGTCTTAGAATTTAAAATTAAACCTATTATCGGTAATTATATAAAACAACATGAAATTCTTTATAATGCTTTCTATAATGCCTTTAATACTTTTGCGAAAGATACCATTAAAATGAGTGGAACTAAAAATATTCTCATGCAACCAGAATTCGATAATATCGATAAAATACGTAATATTATTAATAAATTTGATGATAAAACTCTAGTTAATAGTATTAAAGAAGAAGATAACGGGATTAATATTTATATAGGTAGTGAAAATGAGTTAGATGATGATTTAACAATTATAAAAACTAAATATAATATTAATGGAAACGAAGGCACCCTAGCGTTAATTGGTCCCAAAAGAATGGAATATAATCGTGTTTTAACATTATTAAATTATATTAAACAAAATATATCAGATTGCGAGGAAATTTAATGGAAACAAAAAAAGATACAAAGCCTAAATCTAAAATAAAAATTGAAGAACTAAATCAGCAAATAGCTAGTTTAAATAATGAAGTTTTATTAGCTAGAGCCGATAATATTAATTATCGTAAAAGAAAAGACGAAGAAGTAGCTAATTTAATTAAATATGCTAATGTTGATTTAATATTAGATATTCTTCTTATAATAGATAATTTTGAAAGGGCTATTAAATTAGACGACAATAACTTAAACGATGAGTTATCAAAATTTCTAGAAGGATTTAAAATGATTTATAGTATGTTAAATGATACTTTAAAACAATATGGACTCGAAGAATTAAATGTGCTAAATAAACCTTTTAATCCTAACAATAGTCAAGCGTTAATTATTGATAATGATTCATCTAAAGATGATGGTATCGTACTTGATGTTATGTTAAAAGGTTATATTTATAAAGATCGGGTAATACGTCCGGCAAGTGTAAAAGTAAATAAAATAGAAAAAGGAGAGAAAAGAAATGAGTAAAATTATAGGTATTGACCTAGGTACAACTAACAGTTGTGTATCAATATTAGAAGGTGGAGAAGGTAAAATAATTCCTAATCCAGAAGGAGGTAGAACTACTCCTTCAGTTATCGCTTTTAAAGGCGGTGAAAGAATTATAGGTGATGCTGCTAAACGTCAGGCTATTACTAATATTAATACCGTTACTTCTATAAAAAGAATAATGGGATCAAAAGAAAAAACAAAATTAGAAGGAAAGGAATATACTCCTGAAGAATTATCAGCTATGATTTTAAGTTATTTAAAAGATTATGCTGAAGATTATCTGGGAGAAAAGGTTTCTAAAGCAGTAATTACTGTTCCGGCATATTTTAATGATGCTCAAAGACAAGCTACTAAAAATGCTGGTAAAATAGCAGGTTTAGAAGTAGAAAGAATCATTAATGAACCAACCGCTGCTGCTTTAGCATATGGTTTAGATAAACAAGAGAAATCTCAAACTATTTTAGTATATGATTTAGGAGGAGGAACTTTTGATGTATCTATTTTAGAACTTGGTGATGGTGTTTTTGAAGTTAAATCAACAGCTGGTAACAATCTTTTAGGTGGAGATGATTTTGATCAAAAAATAATTGATTATTTAGTAGAAAATTTTAAAAAAGAAAATGGCATTGATCTAAGTAAAGATAAAATGGCAATGCAAAGATTAAAAGAAATAGCTGAAAAGGCTAAAAAAGATTTATCTAGTGTAACAACTACTCAAATATCAGCACCATTTATAACCCAAGGAAATGAGGGACCATTACATTTAGATACTTCTTTAACAAGAGCTAAATTTGAAGAATTAATTCGAGATTTAGTGGAATCATCTCTAATACCAATTAGAAATGCTGTTAAAGATGCAAAAATTAAGAAAGAAGAAATCGATAAAGTTATTTTTGTTGGAGGTTCAACTAGAATACCATTAGTTTATGATTTAGTTAAAAAAGAATTAGGTAAAGAACCTTCTAAGGAAGTTAACCCTGACGAAGTAGTAGCCATGGGTGCTGCTATTCAAGGTGGTGTTCTTTCAGGAGATTTAAATGATATTGTATTATTAGACGTTACACCTCTATCACTTGGTATTGAAACATTAGGTGGTGTTATGACTGTATTAATTGAACGTAATACGACTATTCCAACTTCAAAATCACAAGTATTTTCAACTGCTGCTGATAATCAACCAGCTGTAGATATTCATGTACTACAAGGTGAAAGAAGTATGGCTAATGACAATAAAACATTAGGTCGTTTTCAATTAACTGGTATTCCAGCAGCACCTCGTGGTATTCCTCAAATTGAAGTAAAATTTGATATTGATGCTAATGGTATTGTTAATGTAAAAGCCAAAGATCTTGGAACTAATAAAGAACAAGCAATTACTATTACTGCTAATACTAATCTTTCAGAAGATGAAATTAATCAAATGATGCAGGATGCTGAAGCTCATAAAGAAGAAGATCAAAAACGTAAAGAAGAAGCTGATACTAAAAATGAAGCAGAACAATTAATTTTCCAAACTGAGAAATCTATAAAAGATTTAGATGATAAAATTGATGCTAAAGAAAAAGAAGAGGCTGAACAATTAATAAAAGATTTAAAAGAAGCTTTAGAAAAAAATGATATAGATGAAATAAAAACAAAAAAAGGTGTTTTAGAAGAAAAAGCTATGGCTTTTGCTACTAAAGTATATGAAAACATACAAAAAGAGGCAGCTCAACAAAATGAAACTAAAGAATCAGATGAAAATAAAACAGAAGATGAAAATATTAAAGAGGCTGAATACGAAGAAAAATAAAACGATAAAGGTTCATATTTGAACCTTTATCAAATTATAGGAGGATTTTAATGGCAAAAAAAGATTATTATGAAAGTCTAGGGATAAATAAAACAGCTACAAGTGATGAAATTAAAAGTTCATTTAGAAAATTAGCTAAAAAGTATCATCCAGATGTTAATAAGTCCCCAGATGCTGAAACAAAATTTAAAGAAATCCAGGAAGCCTATGCTGTTTTATCTGATGAAAACAGACGCCACCAATATGATCAATATGGTCACGATGCTTTTACAAATAGCGGTGGAAATAATTATGGTGATTTTGACTTTTCAAGTTTTGATTTTTCAGATATATTTGAAAATATATTTGGTAGTAATTTTGGTTTTAGTTCTTCTTCATCTTCTAGTAGAAGAAGAGCAACTCAAGGAAATGATACTTTATTAAAAATAACTCTAGATTTTGAAGAAGCCGCTTTTGGAATAAAAAAAGATATTATCATTAATCTTTTAGATACATGTGGTGAATGTCATGGTCATGGAGGTCATGGTGAAAATACATGTACAGAATGTCGAGGTAGTGGTAGTATTAGTACTGAACAAAGAAGTCTTTTTGGTACTTTTTTAACTAAAACAACATGCCCTAAATGTGAGGGGACAGGTAAAACTTACAATAAAATATGTTCTATTTGTAATGGCCGTAAAAGAATTAAAAAAGATAAGAAAATCAATGTTTCAATCCCTAGTGGTATAAACAATGGTGATCGTTTAAGGCTAAGTGGTCAAGGAGAAGCAGGTTTAAATGGTGGTCCTAATGGTAATATATATTTAGAAATAAAAGTATTACCACATGAATTTTATGAACGGGATAATGATGATATTTATTTAGAAGTTCCTTTAACAATAACTGAAGCTATTTTAGGTACTAAAAAAAATATTCCAACAATCTATGGAATAATTAAATTAACTATTCCATCAGGTACAAATAGCGGTGATAAAGTTCGTATAAAAGGAAAAGGAATCAATAATGAAAGTGATTATAATTTAGGAGATATGTATGTTATCTTTAATGTAAAAATTCCTAAAAAATTATCTAAAGAACAAAAAAAGATAATTGATCATTTAAATAAAACAAACTTAGAAGATAGTGAAATTAATAAATTTAATCGTTTTACAGATAAAAAAAATAAAAAATAAGATTGTAGTCTTATTTTTTTATATTATCATTTATTTGTTTTAAAGTCTGTTCATATTTACTAGTTGTTTTAGGTATATAATATCTTTTATTTATTAAGTTGTTGGGTAAGTATTGTTGTTTTATATAACTATTAGGATAATTATGAGGCAAGAAATAATTAATAAAAGGTTTTTTTAAATGATTAGGAATTAATCCACAACGACCAGTATTAATATCTTCTAAGACCTTATCAATAGCTAAAATAGCGCTATTTGATTTGGGTGAAAGAGATAATTCTATAACTATATTGGCTAAAGGAATTCGACACTCATCCATTCCTAATCTTTCACTTGCTTGAATAGCTGTTAATACTCTAGAGCAAATATTAGGATTTGCTAAACCTATATCTTCATAAGCAATAGCTAATAAACGTCTATGAATACTATCTAAATCTTCTGCTTTTAATAATCTTCCTAAATAATGTAAACTGGCATCTACATCACTTCCTCTAATAGATTTCTGAAAAGCACTTAAAACATCATAATAACCATCACCATCTTTATCAATAAAGAAAGCCGGTTTATTATTAATGTCTTTTAAAACATTTAGATCTATATTTTTATCTTTACTAGCATAATAAGCCATCTCCAAAAGATTATAAGCATATCTTAAATCATTACCAGATATATTAGCTATATATTTTAATGATTCATTATCAATTTTAATATCCTTTAAATATTCAGTTTTAATCGCATTCTTTAAACCTTTTAATATATCTTCTGTTGTTAAATCTTTTAATTCAAATATTTGACATCGACTTCTAACAGCTGGATTTATTATATGATAGGGGTTACCGGTAGTTAAACCGATCAAGGTAATTAGACCACTTTCTAAATGAAATAATAGTAAATCTTGTTTATCTTTATTTAAACGATGTATTTCATCAATAATAACAATCATACCATTATGTAATTTTGCTTCTTCTATAATAATATCAAGATCACGTTTATTATTAATTGTTGCATTAAATAACCGATATTTAATATTCAAATCATTTACTATAGCTTTTGCTATAGAGGTTTTTCCAATACCAGGTCCACCATATAAAATCATTGAAAAAATCTTCTTATTTTTAACAAGATTGCTTAATATTTTATCTTGACCAATTAAATGTTGTTGCCCTAAAACATCCTTCAAGCTTGAAGGTGCTAATTTAATAGCTAATGGTTCATTCATAATAATCACCAATATTATTTTATCAAAATTAGGACTAATTTGCAAAAATACTTATAAATAAGATATAATATTAATAGGTGATAAATATGAAATTAAATACTGCAATTAATGAATATTTAGATTATATTGAACTTGAAAGAAAATTAAGCATAAATACTAAAGCTACATATACTTATGGTTTATCATTATATCAACAATATTTATTGCAAAAAAACATTAAAAATATAGATGATATTAAAGTAAGTGATATTAATAATTACATTATTTATTTAAAAAAACGAAACAAATTAACATCAACTATTGCTCATCAATTATCAATAATAAAAAGTTTTCATAAGTTCTTATTTCTACGCAAATATATTAATGTTGATATTTCTATAACTATAGATAGACCTAAATTAAAGAAAAAATTACCTGTTTTTTTAACAATTGAACAAGTTGACAAATTACTTGACATTAAACCTGTGTCAAAATTTGACTATCGGAATAAAGCTATGTTAGAATTACTATATGGCGCTGGATTAAGAATAAGTGAATTAATTAATGTCAAAATTAATGATTTAAATGTAGAAAATGCAACCATTATATGTTTTGGAAAAGGAAAAAAAGAAAGAATAATTCCTATCGGAGAATATATTATTGAAAGTATTAATGATTATTTAAATATAAGAGATCAATTCTTAATAAATGGATATAGTGATTATCTTTTTTTAAATAATCATGGCCTAAAATTAAGTAGGCAAGGATTTAATAAAATATTAAATAAAATACTAATAAACAAAAATTTACCTACTAAAATCTCGCCACACTCTATACGACATTCTTTTGCAACTCATATGTTAGATTATGGTGCTGATTTAAAAGTAATTCAAGATTTACTTGGACATAGTGATATTGCTACAACTAAAATATATACGCAAATAAGTAAAAACAAAACTTTTAAGGATTATGATATATATCATCCTAGAAGTCATAAATAGGAGGCTTAAAATGAGATTTAAACGAATTTTTTTAATAGTATTAGATGGAATAGGAGTAGGTGCCAGTAATGATGCTGATAATTACGGAGATATAAATGCCAACACTTTAAAACATATACACGAACACTTTCCTTTATTTATTCCAAATTTACAAAAATTAGGATTCTTAAATACTATTAATATGGATGATAATCCTAATGTCGATGCTTATTATACAATTGCTAGACCAAATAATATTGGAAAAGAGAGTTTAACTGGTCATTATGAATTAATGGGTATTAAAAATGAAGAACCTTTTCAAACATTTACAAAAAACGGTTTCCCTAGGGAATTAATAGAAGAAATAGAAAATAGAACAGGTAGAAGAGTTATTGGTAATAAAGCAGCTAGTGGAACAGAGATAATTGAAGAACTAGGTGAGAGACATTTAAATTATGGAGCTTTAATTGTATATACCTCAGCTGATTCTACTTTACAAATAGCAGCTCATGAAGATGTTATTCCTATTAATCAATTATATAAATATTGTGAAATTGTAAGACAAATTACTTTGAAAAAAGAATGGTTAGTAGGTCGCGTTATTGCTAGACCTTTTGTGGGTAAACCTGGTAAATTTAAAAGAACATCAGAAAGAAAAGATTTTGCTCTTAAACCCCCATATCCATCAGTTTTAAATTTTTTACGTGATAAAAATCACAATGTTATTGCTATTGGTAAAATAAACGACATTTTTGATGGGGAAGGTATAAATAAAGTAATCAAAACCGATTCAAATAATGACGCTATTAATAAATTAACTGATATTATGGATAAGAATTTTACTGGACTATGTTTTACGAATTTATGTGATTTTGATTCAATATATGGCCATCGACGTAATGTTGAAGGTTTTGCTAAAAGTATTGAAGAGTTTGATGTTCAAATTCCAATTATTTTAAATAAATTAAATGAAAATGATTTATTAATATTAACAGCCGATCATGGTAATGATCCAACAATGCCTGGATCAGATCATACTAGAGAAAATGTACCGGTAGTTATTTTTAGTCGTGATTTTAATGAACCTAAAAAACTAGATATTTTAACTTCTTTAGCTGATATTGGTGCAACAATAGCTGAAAACTTCGAGTTAGAACAACCAATAATAGGAGAAAGCGTATTATCTAAATTAATTTAGTGAAATATTTATTAGTTTACATAATATCAATTATAGGAAGTTATATATAAACTAATATTAGTATAAATAAATAATAAAAAGATATATTAAATATATCTTTTTATACTTTACGACTTTGAATTTCTGCAATTTTTTCTAATACTTCTTTAGCATTATCTTCAGTAATCGAATCAAAACCCAATTCCTTCAATGCTTGAACCTTAGCTGTATTTAATTCTTGAGTACGACTTAACTTTTGTTCTTTCTTTTGTTCAATATCATCAACAAAACGTTTATGGGATTCACTTAATTTACTCTTCGATGCCCCCCCGTTATTATAAAGAGTAATCGCGGAAAAGAGAATACTTTCAAAAATAAACTGTTGATCTGCATTATAAACGAATTCCATAGGGTCTGTAAAACCAATAGATTTAGATATATAAGCTAATATATAGTTAAGTTCCTTAGTAGTTTCTATAGATTGTAAAAAATTGTATAAATATTTTAAAGTTATAAATCCGTTCTTAGATTTGTCTTCACTTAATTTCTCTTTTAGAACATTTATTATATCAGCCATCAATTCTTGCTCTTTTTTGTTAAAACCTTTTAATCCTGCTATGATTTCATAACCAGAAGAAGTTTTAACGCCCTCATTCAAGCGCCCTTCTACTTCTATAATATAATTACCATCAACTTTAATATCTTCTAACTCTTTTTCGTTATTTATTCCTAATAAATTAAATAATTTTATAGCTTTTTCTTTAGGCCAATCATTAATCTTATTTAATGCTAAATAATTATATAACATTTGCCTTGAAACCCCTAAATACTTAGCTAATCTTACTTTTGAAATGCCTAAATCTGCTATTATTAAATTTAATTCTTTCATTAAAATCCTCCATAATTTAATTTTATCATTTTTACAAATTATGTCAAGTAGATTGTAAAACTACACTTATTTACATTAAATACCAAAGCTTTTCTTTATCCTTATATACTTCTTTTATAATTCCACTCCCTAAACATTCTTCCCCTGAATAAAAAACACAAGCTTGGCCAGGAGTGACAGCCTTTATATTATCATATTTTACTAATATCTCATTATTAGAAAGGTAATCTAATTCTACTTGATTATCTTTTTGTCTATATCTAAATTTTGCTGTTATTTTTTGTTTTTTAATAGGATTAATAAAATTAATTTGATCAACTAAACAACTATTTGAAAATAAATACTTATTTTCATCTCCAGGAGCAACATATAAGATATTATTTTTTAAATTTTTACCTACAACATATAATCGTTCTTTTGTTCCACCAATATTTAAGCCTTTTCTTTGGCCAATTGTATAATACATAAGTCCAATATGTTCCCCTACTTTTTCCATATTACTAATATTAACTATGGAACCTTTTTGATGCGGCAAATAATTTTTTAAGAACTCTTTAAAATGTCGTTCTCCAATAAAACAAATGCCAGTAGAATCCTTTTTATTAGCTACTAATAAATTATGTTCTTGTGCTATTTCACGAACTTTATTTTTAGTTAATTCACCTATAGGGAATAATACATTTTCTAATTGTTCTTTACTTAATTGTGCTAAAAAATAAGTTTGATCTTTATTATCATCAATACCACGATACAAATGTCCATTATTTACTCTAGCATAATGACCAGTCGCAATATAATCAGCGCCCAGTTTTTTAGCTTCTTTTTTAAAAGATTCAAATTTAATATATTTATTACACATAATATCAGGATTTGGAGTTCGTCCTTTTTTTAATTCATCTAAAAAATAAGTAAATACATTATCCCAATACTCTTTAATAAAATTGACTCGATATAGAGGAATACCGATTTTATTACAAACATCCAATGCATCATTATAATCTTCTTCTTGAGGACAAATATTATTACCAAGATTAGGATTACCTAGAAAATCATTATTAACATTACTATCCCAATTACGCATGAATAGGCCAATTACTTCATAACCTTGATCTTTTAGAAGAATAGCAGCTACACTACTATCGACTCCTCCCGACATCCCAATAACAACTTTATTCATAATATCACCAATATTATTATATATCAATTTATTAAAAATGTAAAAAGTTTAATAATAAAAGGCGATATAAACGTTTCAATTAAAGAGATTAAAACAAATGAAATTAAACAAATGATAAGAATTTTAACATATCTATTCATTGTTTTTTTAAAATTAATGTTTTGACCAAAAAACAAATGACTAAATAATTTAATCGAAAAATTTATAGCATAAAAACTTAACAATAAACTAACAATTAAATTAAGTATTTGATGAGGAAAAATGTAAGTAATAATCCCAATAATACCTTTAAATTTATAATTTAGTAAAATAGAACCGATACTAAAGCCAACTATAAAGCTTTTCATAAAAAGTAAAATTATAATAATTATTAAGCCTATTATAGAGATTCCTAAAAACCATATCCCAAATAAATATAATAAATTAGTTAACAAACTATTTATTAAACCGCTTTGATAATTAATTGGACCTTCTTTTATTAAAATAAAAAAAGCTTCTAATTGATTTTTAACTAATATCTTGTCCACATCATTAATTATAAAGGAAAATGTAGTTCCAAATAAAATTCCTATGCTTATTAAGCCTATTAAAAAAATATAGATTTTCTTTTGATTCCCTATAAAAGAATTAATATTAAGTGTTTTTTTAATTTCTATCACCCAATTAATCATATTAACTTTTATTATTTTTATGAAAAGTATTTACTAAAAGTTATTTTTTATTTATAATGTATCTATGAGGTGATTATACTAATGAATAAAAAAGTAACAAAATTTATAACTATATTCATGATAATTGTTATGATAGTAGTTTTTATTGCTAGTATAATATATTAAAAAAGCCAATTATTTGGCTTTTTTATTTTCTTTTAATAAATCCCTAATTTCTTCTAACAAAAGAACATCTTGTGATTTAGTAGGAACTTTTATTTCTTTTTGATTTTCCTCATTACTAAACTTATCTTTAACATCTTCTTTAAAACGATTTATAGTTCTTACAAAGAAAAATATAAAAATACCAATAATTATAAAATCAATTATATTTTGAATAAAAATACCATAATTAATCGTTGCTGCCCCTATTGAAATTGTTAAATTAGTAAAATTAATTCCACCAATAATTACTCCAATAATAGGCATTATAATATCGTTAACAAATGAAGTTGTTATTTTTCCAAAACTTGCTCCCATTACTACTGCAACAGACAGATCTACTACATTACCTCTATCCATAAACTTTTTAAATTCATTTATAAAATTTTTTAAATGTTTTTTCATTATAAGTCCTCCTATAATTATTATATCATAATTCTCTTTATATTTTCCTTTATATTTTTATTGTTTCTTCAATCTTTATTTTTAAATATTAAAGAGACATTAAGTCTCTTTAATTTTCTCCTTCTTCTAACATAGTTTCAATAAATATCCCATATCCTTTTACTGCATCATTAACAATAACGTGAGTAACCGCCCCAATTAATTTTTCATTTTGGATAATTGGAGAACCACTCATTCCTTGAATAACTCCACCAGTTTGTTTTATTAAATTCTGATCTGTTATTTCAAATAAAATATTTTTAACATCATTATTATAATTTATCTTTAAAATGTTAATAGTAAAGCTATCAATTTTAGTACCATTTATAACGGTTCTAATCCAAGCCTTTCCTAATGTTATTTCGTTTTTGCTGGCTACTTCAATTAATTCATTTTCTAAAATATCATTATATTTTCCAAAAATACCTTTATTAGTATTTTTAGTTATATTTCCAAGGATTTCTTCATTATGCAATACTGCTGTTTTTTCACCTGGAGTTCCGTTTGATCCACGTTCAATATTTGTTATTTCTGATTTAAATATTTTACCTTTTAAAATATCTAGACGTTTTCCACTACTTTTTTCAATAATTTCATGGCCTAAAGCTCCAAATATTTTAGTTTTTGGATCTAGGTAAGTTAAAGTTCCAATGCCACTGATTTGATCTTTAACATAAATACCAGTTTTATAGATATTATTATCATCTTTTATTAATTTTAAAGGAATATCTTTTGGTTTATTATTACGTATAATTCCAATATTAATATTTATTTCTTTGTTGCTTTTATCTAAATTATCAACCAGTTCTTCAACATTAGTTATAGAATTATCATTAATAGTTATTATAACATCACCTATTTCTAGACCAGCGTCACTACCAATATAGTTGCCATTAACTTTGTAAAAACCAACGATCATTACTCCTTTTGAATTAATTTGAATACCAATGTTATCGCCACCTAAAATAACTTGATTGGAATAAGCAAAAACGGAAAATGGAATAAATAAGCAAGCGAGAAGGAAAATCAGTAGTCTATTTTTAAAATTCATAATATCAACTCCTTTTAAAAATTAAAACTACATTATTATTATTGTTAAATAATTTACTTATATAGTAAGAAATATATGGAAATTATTTTTTTTATGTTATAATTGATTTGTATAGTAGGAGGAAGTATGACAAAAAAGAAAATAAAAACAACTAAGGTTTTTAAAAAGTTACTTATTTTTATAATAATCATAACTGTAATAATTAGTGTTCCCTTAGGAATTAATATTTATTATACAAATCAATTAATTAATTTAAAATATGAAAAGATTTCAGTAAAAAAAATAATTAAAAATAAAAAGGCTCAAGAAATTATTAAATTAGGTTATAACGAAACTTTAAATGAAGTTTTTGCTAGCAAAAATTTCAATATTAATTATTTAGAGAATTATAAAAAAATTGAATATAATAATATTGAAAATTTTACTAAACATATTAATAATTTAATTGATAAAGGTTATTCTAATAAAGAGGTTTCCTTAATCATCAAAAGCGCTGATAATGTTTCTATTAAAAATTTTAATAAATTAGAAAAACAAGATAAGATTATAGATTTACTTGATTTTAAATATGCCAAGTTAATTAATTTCAATCGATATGTCGATTATCAAAACACTAATCGTACTAATAATGAAAATACAGTTACTTATGTTAATATTGGTTTAGACAAGCCTTTTTATACTGATTATATTAATGTAGATAATTATGAATATCAAATGCTTGTTAATAAATATCGAATGCTTGAAGAAGATTATAACCCTAATGAATTAAAAAAATTAAAAGAACAATATATTGTTAAAAATGATGAGGAACAATATTTAAATAAAACAGCAGCTGATGCTTTTTATAAAATGGCTGATGATATGGCCGAAGAAAACCTTTATATTCTTTCTAATTCTTCATATCGTTCTTTTAAAGAGCAAGAAAAAACTTATAAATTATATCTTAATACATATGGTGAAAATTATGTAAAACATTATGTTGCCAAACCTGGTTTCTCTGAACATCAAACCGGCTTAGCACTGGATATTGCCAGTAAAAATAATGATATATTTAATAACTCAAAAGAAGCTAGCTGGCTTTTGAATAATGCTTATAAATATGGTTTTATATTAAGATACCCTAAAAACAAAGAGAGTATTACAGGATATAAATACGAACCTTGGCATTATAGATATGTTGGAATAGATATTGCTACCTATATTTATGAAAATAATTTAACTTTTGATGAATATTATATTAGATTTTTAGACAAATAAAAAAGCTTAAAGCTTTTTTATTTGTCATTAATTTCAAAGTTTTCTAAAGTGCCATCACTATTAATTATTTTATTAATAGATTCTTCAGCATTAGTTAATTTTTCACTACATTTATTAGCATAAATAATTGCTTCGTTAAATTTACTAATAGCATCATCTAAAGGAATATTCCCATTTTCTAAATCTTGTACTATTTTTTCTAAATTATTTAAATTTTCTTCAAAAGATAATTCTTTTTTTTCTTTCATCTTACTCCTCCATAACCTTAGCTTTAATATTACCATCAAATACTTTAATATTTAATAGATCATCTTGCTTAATTTCATTAATACTGGTTATTATCTTATTGTTTAATTTAGTAATTGAATAACCTCTTTTTAAAGTAAGTTGAGGATTTAATACCTCTAATTTACTATTAATATTATTATATTGATATTTTTTTAATTCGATTATCTTTAAAACATTATTATATAGTTTATCCAATATATTAGCAAAAGTTTGTTCTTTTACTTGATATATATTAATTGGATTTTTTAATATATAACTGTTAGTTAACCGAGACAAAATCTCTTTATTAATATTAATATTATTCATTATAACTTTTATAAGTCTAGTTTTTATTTGATATAAATATTCTTTAATATTATTAATATCAGGTACGGCCATCTCTGCTGCTCCTGTTGGAGTTGGTGCTCTTAAATCTGCGACTAAATCCGCAATTGTAAAATCTACTTCATGACCTACTGCTGAAATTATAGGAATATTAGAATTATATATAGCTCTAGCTACTACTTCTTCATTAAAGGCCCATAGATCTTCAATAGAACCGCCTCCTCGACCAACAATTAATAAATCAACAGTTCCCAATTCGTTAGCTTTCTTTATTGCTTTTACAATAGACTCCTTTGAACCCTCACCTTGTACTAAAGCTGGAAAAATAATCGTTTGTGAAATTGGCCATCTTCTTTTAATTGTTGAAATTATATCTTTAATAGCTGCACCTGTTGGTGCAGTTACAATCCCAATTTTTTGGGGTATTTTTGGAATAGTTTTTTTGCGAGATTCATCAAATAGACCTTCTAACATTAATTTCTTCTTTAATTGTTCATAAGCTATATATAAATTACCAATACCATCTTCTAGCATTTCATTAACATATACTTGATAAGTTCCAGAATTTTCATATACACTTACACGACCTACTAGTAATACTTTCATGCCATCTAATGGCATAAAGCTTAAAGTCTTAACACTAGAAGCAAACATAATCGCATTAATTCTTGAGTTTTCATCTTTAATAGTAAAATAATAATGACCTCTTGTATGAGCTTTAAAATTAGATATTTCACCTCTTAAAAACACTTCATTTAAATTTTCATCATTGTCTAATTTAAACTTAATATATTTATTTAAACTAGTGACAGTAATATATTTATCATTCATAATTTACCTCATTGTGGTATATGTTATCTAAAACCCCATTGATCATTTTAGTAACTTTTACATCACTATATTTTTTAGATAACTCTATTGCTTC
>LFRM01049147.1_pt1 | contig 16718 bp, 13 predicted proteins | sample 618341 | NCBI WGS metagenome assembly LFRM01 (sample SAMN03654438, study PRJNA283298) | anaerobic digester metagenome | isolation source: pool of bioreactors CSTR01a, CSTR02a, and CSTR03a thermophilic anaerobic... | place: Denmark: Kgs. Lyngby | collected 2014-05-21 | reverse complement strand
CCCTATCGTCCCAACGTTAATATGAGGCTTGGTCCTCTCATATTTCTTCTTGGCCATATTTTAACACCCCTTAATTTTTAGATTAAAATACCTGGATGCAAAACCTGCCTCAAGCGAACTTGAAGCGAGCACCAACCTTCGCCACCCCTATTTCAGATTAATCTCCATGTTTTATATTAATCCCCATGCCGACTTCCGCCGGCACAACTCGCTTAGATCCCGCGCCTTGACCTCCGGGGTGGCGCAAGGTTGGAGCGAGCGACTTGTGGAGCGAAGTTTAAAGTTCACGGCGAAGCGAGGGCTGGAGGCGACCCTGCCNNCGGACGGGAATTGGCCGGGTAGGTCGTCGGAAGCCTGAGCAAGCCGTAGAACTTTCTGAGCGGAACCCGGAGCCGAGCACCAACCTTCGCCACCCCTATGGTCATACATAAGTCCTGTGGACAATTTTCTCGGTCAGATTTGCCGGAAGCTCGTTATAATGAGAAAACTCCATGGAATAAGTCCCCCGCCCTTGGGTATGCGAACGAAGGTCGGTAGCATAACCGAACATTTCAGAGAGCGGCACAAAAGACCTGATCACCTGGCTGCCGCCCTTAGGTTCAATGCCTTCCACTTTTCCTCTTCTGGAGTTAATGTCTCCAATAACCTCACCTATATATTCCTCCGGCACCATAATTTCAACCTTCATTATGGGTTCCAAAAGTACGGGCTTCGCCAGGGACATGCATTTTTTAAAGGCCTGGGAAGCAGCAATTTTAAAGGCCAGCTCCGAGGAATCGACCTGGTGGAAAGAGCCGTCCAGTAAAGATACTTTCACATCGATTACCGCATAACCGGCCAGAACACCGCTGACAAGAGCTTCCCTGACACCGCTTTCCACGGCGGGGATAAATTCTTTTGGTNNGGTATGGCCCCCCCCACCACCTTGTTTTCGAAAACAAAACCGCTTCCCCTCTCCAGGGGATCAATCTCCATGACAACATGGCCGTACTGCCCCCGACCACCCGTCTGGCGGATAAATCTTCCTTCGGATCGGGCACCGGTCAGAATAGTTTCTTTATAAGCCACCTGCGGCCGTCCCACGTTGGCTCCCACCTTAAACTCCCGCAAGAGGCGGTCGATGATAACCTCCAGGTGCAGTTCTCCCATCCCGGAGATGATGGTCTGCCCCGTTTCCTCATCGGTGTGTGCCTGGAAGGTGGGATCTTCTTCGGAAAGCTTTTGCAGGGAGAGAGACATCTTCTCCTGGTCTGCTTTGGTCTTGGGTTCAATGGCTACAAAGATAACCGGTTCCGGAAACTTAATATTTTCCAGGACAATGGGATCGCTCTCACTGCACAGAGTATCGCCGGTAGTTGTCTTCTTTAAGCCGACAGCAGCCACGATATCGCCGGCAATAGCGCTTTCGAGCTCTTCCCTATGATTGGCGTGCATCCTCAAAATGCGGCCTACACGTTCTTTGACATCCTTGAGGGGGTTGTAGACATAGGACCCGTTAGACAGTGTCCCGGAATAAACCCGGAAAAAGGTTAGCTTACCGACAAAGGGGTCGCTCATAATCTTAAAAGCCAGAGCTGCAAATGGCTCCTTTTCATCGGCCTGGCGAAGGAGAGTTTCCTCGCTATCCGGCTTTTTGCCCTGTATCGGCGGGATATCCAAAGGTGAAGGAAGGTAGCGGACCACTGCATCAAGCAACGGCTGTACCCCTTTGTTACGATAGGAGGTACCGCAAAGCACCGGGACAAAGTGGTAATTTATCGTAGCCAGACGCAGTGCTTTATGAATCTCCTCCTCGCTTACTTTTCGCCCTTCGAGATATTTTTCCATGATCCCCTCATCAATTTCGGCCAGCATTTCAATGAGCCTTTCCCTGTATTGTTCCGCCAGTTCGCGCATCTCCTCCGGCACATCCGTCTCATCGCTGCGAGTCCCCAGGTCGTCAAGGTAGACGATCGACTTAAAACGTATCAGATCCACCACGCCTTTAAACTCCTCTTCCGCGCCGATAGGAAGTTGAATGGGTATAACGGCGGCCTTGAGTTTGGCGCGCATCATGCGCAGTGTATTGAAAAAGTCGGCGCCGGAAATATCCATTTTGTTTACATAGGCGATACGGGGAACCCCGTACTTGTCGGCCTGCCTCCAGACGGTTTCCGACTGGGGCTCCACCCCCTCTTTGGCACAAAAAATACCGATAGCACCATCCAGCACCCTCAGGGAGCGTTCCACCTCCACAGTAAAGTCCACGTGTCCTGGTGTGTCTATAATATTAATACGCGCCCCTTTCCACAAACAGGTAGTGGCAGCCGAAGTAATGGTGATACCCCTTTCCTGCTCCTGTACCATCCAATCCATGGTAGCCGCGCCATCATGCACCTCGCCGATTTTATGCACCTTGCCTGTATAGAAAAGGATACGCTCGGTGGTAGTAGTCTTTCCTGCATCAATATGCGCAATGATCCCTATATTCCTTGTTTGCTTAAGATCCATAAAAATACTCCCCTTCAAGGTCCCGGACGGACCAAACACAAACATATATGTTACCAGCGGTAATGGGCAAAAGCCTTGTTACTTTCGGCCATTTTGTGGGTGTCCTCTTTCTTCTTGATCGTATTACCGGTATTATTGGCACAATCAATTATCTCAGCCGCCAGTCTCTGGGCCATGGTTTTCTCTCCCCGGGCCCGGGCGCTGTTAACCAACCATCTGATCGCCAGGATAAGTTTACGATGGGTGTTAACCTCCACCGGTACCTGGTAGGTAGCACCGCCGACACGCCGCGGCTTGACTTCTAATACGGGTGAGGCGTTGCGTATCGCTGTTTCAAATACTTCCAGCGGTTCTTTTCCTGTTTTCTCCCTGATGATTTCCATGGCTCCGTAAAAATTTGACTGTGCCACGCCCTTTTTACCGTCATACATGAGTTTGTTAATAAACTTGCTGACAAGTACATTATTGTAGATGGGATCAGGCAGTACTTCCCTCTTGGAAACCGGGCCTTTTCTCGGCAAAACACACCCCTCCTTTATATTCGAATGTTTCATGCCCAATGCTGAAAAACGACTCGGGGTCTAAATCCTTTCCACCGTAATTAGTACCCCCAGTAGCAGCGGAATACCCCCGCCATAAAGGGCTATTTCAGCGTAACCAAATTTTACCTTTAACTCCTACGCTTTAGGTTTCTTCGTTCCATACTTGGAACGCCCTTGTTTTCTATCACTTACTCCGGCGGAATCAAGTGCCCCCCTGATGAGGTGATATCTTACCCCGGGCAGATCTTTGACGCGGCCGCCCCTGACCAGAACAACGGAGTGCTCCTGCAGGTTATGACCAATCCCGGGTATATAGGCTGTAACTTCGGTACCGTTGGTTAACCTGACACGGGCAATTTTGCGCAGCGCGGAGTTTGGTTTTTTAGGAGTTGTCGTCGAAACCCTTGTGCAGACACCTCTTTTTTGCGGAGAGTTTTCCAGCGCCGGCGCAGTCGATTTTTTAACGATTCGCGTTCTGTTTTTGCGTACCAGTTGATTTAGCGTAGGCACAAAGCAACACCTCCCTTCCTGGAAAAGGCTATTTTTCGATGATGGCACACATGGCCGCTCCTACCTTGATACCGCAGGCTTTACCCAGTTCAGCCATTGTGTCGGCGTAAAAAATCTGCACACCTTTTTCCTTGCAGGACTGGAGCACCGGAGCGACCACTTTTTCCTCCGCGTCCCTGGCGATATACACGGCCAGAGCCGACCCGTTTTCCACCATTTTGACAGTTTGCCGCATCCCGACAACAATTTTCCCCGCTTTTTTTATTTCGTCAAGTGCCATTACAGACTGTCCTCCTCCTTTGAAATCATCGAAGGTTTTGTCTAAAAAAGCACACTCAGCTATTTTAGCACCGCCTGAAACAATTGTCAATTAATTTTTTAGCCCGATTCGGTGAGATCGCCGTACTTTAACGTCGGTTCTTCAGGGGCCACAGCCACCCTGTATTCTTCTCCGTTAACGGCGGTCCCTTCTTCCCGGTCCGCCGCCGGCAGAGCGGCAGTGCCGTCAGCGTCTCCTTCAGGTTCGCCATAGAAGGCGTTATCTTCGTCATCACTGACAGGTACGATTCTAATGTTCCGGTAACGGGACATGCCCGTACCTGCAGGAATAAGCTTGCCGATAATTACGTTTTCCTTTAATCCCAAGAGCGGGTCAATTTTGCCCTTAATGGAGGCATCTGTCAGCACCCGGGTCGTCTCCTGGAAGGAGGCTGCGGAGAGGAAAGAATCCGTAGCCAGAGATGCTTTCGTTATACCCAGCAAAACCGGTCTCGCTACTGCAGGTTTGCCCCCGCTCTCGATAACTTTACGGTTAACATCTTCCACTACAAAGCTATCCTCCAGGCTTCCCGGTAACAGATCCGTATCCCCGTGATCTTCTATTTTTACTTTTTTCAGCATCTGGCGAATAATTACCTCAATATGCTTATCGTTGATATCCACGCCCTGGAGACGGTAAACCCGCTGCACTTCCTGGATAAGATAGAGCTGTACGTCCCTCATGCCCTTGACTTTCAGGTAGTCATGAGGGTTAATGGAGCCTTCGGTCAGCTCTTCACCGGCCTCAATAAATTCGTTCTCTTTGACCTTCAAGCGTGCCCCGTAAGGCACCTGGTAGGTCTTAACTTCCCCATGAGGTGAATAAATCCTGATTTCACGCCTGTTGCGCGTCTCTCTCAGCTCTACCCGGCCGGAAATTTCGCTGATGAGAGACTGCCCCCTGGGTTTGCGGGCTTCAAAGAGCTCCTCCACCCGCGGTAAACCCTGGGTAATGTCGTCGCCGGCCACGCCACCGGTATGGAAAGTCCTCATCGTAAGCTGGGTCCCCGGCTCGCCAATGGACTGTGCGGCAATAATGCCCACTGCTTCTCCTACATCCACCAACTGGCCTGTGGCCAGATTACGGCCGTAACACTTGATACATACGCCAAAACGGGACCTGCAGGTAATAACAGAGCGAATCTTAACCTGTTTTATTCCAGCATTTACAATTCTCTCTGCTGCCTCCTCATCAATCAGCTCGTCCCCGCGGGCCAAAATTTCCCCTGTTTCCGGATGCAGGATATCCTCCAGGGCAAAGCGGCCGACGATACGCTCTGTAAGTTCCTCGATAACATCATCTCCGTCTTTAAGCTCCTCCACAGTGATTCCCTGCATTGTTCCGCAATCTGTATCCCGGACAATAACATCCTGGACTACATCGACCAGGCGCCGGGTCAAATAGCCTGAATCAGCGGTTTTCAAGGCAGTATCGGCCAGACCTTTACGCGCCCCGTGCGTGGAGATAAAGTATTCGAGCACGGTAAGTCCCTCGCGGAAATTGGCCTTGATCGGTAAATCCAGAATTCTACCCGTCGGGTCGGCCATCAGGCCGCGAATACCTGCCAGCTGCGTAATCTGGGATTCGTTGCCGCGGGCCCCCGACTGGGACATCATATAGATGGGGTTGAAGCTGTCAAACCCCTGCATAAGGTCGCTGGAGATCTTATCCTTGGCTTTATGCCAGATGTCGATAATACGATCATAGCGCTCTTCAGCAGTTATAAAGCCCCGGCGGTACTGATTTTCTATTTCTTCAACCTGCTGCTCCGCTTTCTGCAGGATCTCTTTCTTGCTTTCCGGGACAACAATATCGACCATACCGATAGTGACTCCTGCCGTAGTAGCGTATTTGAAGCCGAGCTTCTTGATCTCGTCAAGTATCTCCGTAGTCCTGGTGCTACCGTACTTGCGGTAACAAAGAGAGATAAGATAGACCATATAGTTCTTCTTGATGGGATCATTAAGGGGAAGTTCCCCAAATTTTTCTCTTATTTTCAGGATACTTTGGTCTTCGCCAAAATAAAGATGCTCTTCCCTTAAAAGCATTTCCTCGTCGGCATTATTGATATAGGGGAAATCGTCCGGAAAGATTTCGTTAAAAATCAGTTTGCCGGGAGTGGTAATTAGATATTTTCTTTTGGCCGCAGTGCCGGCCTGCTGCAGGTTTGGTTTAGACAAGCCGGAAACATCGACAATAATTCTGGCCTGCAGCTCAATATGGCCGTGATTAAAGGCCATCAGAGCTTCATAGGGATCGGCAAAGTATTTCCCTTCCCCGACGGCGCCCTTCTTTTCTATGGTCAGATAATAAATTCCCAGCACCATATCCTGCGTAGGTGTAACCACAGGGCGTCCATCTTTGGGGTTTAAAAGGTTGCGCGCTGAAAGCATAAGGATACGCGCCTCCGCCTGCGCCTCGGCGGAAAGGGGAACGTGAACAGCCATCTGGTCACCGTCAAAATCGGCATTATAAGCGGTGCACACAAGGGGATGGATTTGAATGGCCTTCCCCTCCACGAGCACGGGCTCAAAAGCCTGGATGCCTAGACGGTGCAGCGTGGGAGCACGGTTCAGAAGGACGGGATGGTCCTTGATAACTTCTTCCAGCACGTCCCAGACTTCCGGGCGCACTTTTTCTGCCATTCTCTTGGCGCTTTTGATGTTATGGGCGTAACCATCTTTCACCAACTTGCGCATCACGAAAGGCTTGAACAACTCCAGGGCCATCTCCTTGGGGAGACCGCACTGGTAGAGCTTGAGTTCAGGACCCACTACAATAACAGAACGGCCGGAATAGTCCACCCTTTTGCCCAGCAGGTTCTGGCGAAAACGCCCCTGCTTACCTTTAAGCATATCACTCAAAGATTTCAGCGGCCTGTTGCCGGGCCCCGTCACAGGGCGGCCCCTCCTTCCGTTATCGATCAGGGCATCAACCGCCTCCTGGAGCATGCGCTTCTCGTTTCTGACAATAATATCAGGGGCGCCCAGATCCAGTAACCTCTTTAAACGGTTGTTGCGGTTAATAACACGGCGGTAAAGATCGTTTAAATCGGAGGTGGCAAAACGGCCTCCATCCAGCTGCACCATAGGCCTCAGGTCGGGAGGTATAACCGGAATAACCTCCATAATCATCCAGGAAGGAGAATTGCCGGATTTGCGGAAAGCCTCCACTACTTCCAGCCGCCTGATAGCACGAACCTTTTTCTGGCCGCTGCTCGTTTTTACTTCTGTACGAAGCTCAGCGGATAGCTCTTCGAGGTCGATCTCTTCCAGTAATTTTTTAACCGCTTCCGCCCCCATCTCTGCCTTAAAACCCTTCCCGGCAGCAAAAAGGGCATCGTATTTTTCCCGGTATTCCCTGTACTCGGCTTCTGTAAGAAGCTGCTTTTTGCTGAGATAGGTTTCACCGGGATCGATAACAACATAAGCGGCAAAATAAAGTATCTTTTCCAGGGCGCGCGGCGACATGTCCAGCAACAGCCCCATGCGGCTGGGAATACCCTTAAAATACCAGATATGGGAAACCGGAGCAGCCAGTTCAATATGTCCCATTCTTTCCCGGCGCACTTTGGCCCTGGTTACCTCTACCCCGCAGCGATCGCAGACAATACCCTTGTAGCGGACACGCTTGTATTTGCCACAGTGACATTCCCAGTCTTTTTGAGGGCCAAAAATCTTTTCGCAAAAAAGACCCTCTCTTTCCGGTTTAAGGGTGCGGTAGTTTATGGTTTCGGGTTTTTTTACTTCCCCGCGGGACCATGCTCTGATTTGTTCCGGAGACGCAAGGCTTATCTGTAAAGCATCAAAGTTGTTGACATCCAACAAGGACTATTTCCCCCTTCCGAAGTGGTTGTTGGTGTCTAAAACAAGTCCTCTTCCCCTTCAATATCAAACCGCCTGGTTCCTTTGGAACGCTTTAGCTTTCGGTTTTCAACTTCCAGGAGTTCATCCTCGTCCACTTCTTCCAGATCATCATTTTTACCCAGAATGTCAAATTTCCCAACCTCCAGGGATACCTTTTCCAGATCATCTTCTTCCTCTTCCAGCAGGGGACCCCCCTCTTCTTCCAACTCTTCTTCGGTGGGCTCCAGTGCTTTCTCCTCTTCCTCAAGTCCTTCCATGTTTACATCAAGGAGGTAATCACTCTCCTCATCGTCTTCCCTGATGGATACCTCTCCGGCATCTTCACTTAAAACCTTTACATTCAGACCAAGGCTTTGCAGTTCCTTGACAAGTACCTTGAAAGATTCAGGAACACCGGGTTCGGGAATATTGTCACCCTTGACGATGGCCTCGTAAGTCTTGACACGGCCGACCACGTCATCGGACTTCACTGTCAGGATTTCCTGTAAAGTATAGGAGGCGCCGTAAGCCTCCAGGGCCCAGACCTCCATCTCCCCAAACCTCTGGCCGCCAAACTGGGCTTTTCCGCCCAGCGGCTGCTGGGTAACGAGGGAATACGGACCGGTGGAGCGGGCGTGTATTTTGTCGTCCACCAGGTGGGCCAGCTTTAACATATAAATATAGCCGACAGTAATTTCGTTGTCAAAAGGTTCACCGGTCCGCCCATCCCTAAGAAGGGTTTTCCCGTTGAGCGGCAGACCGGCCTCCTTGAAGCCTTTAAAAATATCTTCCTCGTTTGCCCCGTCAAAAACCGGTGAAGCGATATGGATTCCGAGGGCCTTGGCCACCCAACCAAGGTGGGTTTCCAGTACCTGTCCGACATTCATGCGTGAAGGTACTCCCAGAGGATTCAAAATAATTTCTACCGAAGTACCGTCGGGGAGAAAAGGCATATCCTCTTCAGGGAGAATACGGGCGACGACACCTTTGTTACCGTGACGGCCGGCCATTTTGTCTCCTTCGGAAATCTTTCTTTTTTGCGCGATATAAACCCTTACCAACTGGTTTACACCGGGAGAAAGCTCGTCGCCGGACTCACGGGAAAACACCTTAACATCAACAACCATACCGTATTCCCCGTGCGGCACTTTTAGAGAGGTATCACGCACCTCACGGGCTTTTTCTCCAAAAATCGCCCGCAGCAATCTCTCTTCCGCCGTAAGCTCGGTCTCCCCCTTGGGAGTAACCTTGCCTACCAGGATATCACCGGCGCGCACCTCTGCACCAATCCTAATAATACCGCGCTCATCAAGATCTCTTAAGGCATCTTCGCCAATGTTGGGGATATCCCTGGTTATTTCTTCGGGTCCAAGTTTTGTATCTCTGGCTTCCGCCTCATATTCTTCGATATGAATAGAAGTAAAAATATCATCTTTGACTAGCTTTTCGCTGATCAGGATAGCATCTTCATAGTTGTAACCTTCCCAGGGCATAAACGCCACCAGGATATTCCGTCCCAGAGCCATTTCTCCCTGGTCAGTACAGGGACCGTCGGCAATAACTTCTTCCCTGGCAACAATCTGTCCCTTACGGACAATCGGTTTCTGGTTCATGCAGGTCCCTTGATTGGAGCGCTTAAACTTCTGCAGCTTGTAAATATCACAGCCCTTAAAGGGGAAGCGCCTGGCTTTATCCAGAAAAATCTCCCCGGTCCGCCCATTAATAATCCTGTTGGTCTCATCTGCATCGCCCTCGCGCTGGAGTACAATTTCCGTGCTGGAAACATAAACAACCCTGCCGGGATTCTCGGCTAAAACCATGACGCCGGAATCACGGGCTGCTTTATACTCCATACCTGTGCCGATCAGCGGGGCTTCGGTCTGGATTAAAGGAACCGCCTGGCGCTGCATGTTAGAGCCCATCAGAGCCCTGTTGGCATCATCGTTCTCCAGGAAAGGTATCAAAGCGGTGGCCACACTGACCAGCTGCTTGGGAGAAACATCCATATAATCCACTTCCTCTGGGGGGACCAGGACAGTATCTTTGCGCAAGCGGCAGGTCACCCGGTTGGACAGGAAGCGACCTTCCTCATCCAGAAGGGCGTTGGCCTGTGCAACTATATATTCATCTTCGTCATCGGCGGTAAGATACACTACTTCGTCTGTAACAACATTATTTTCTTTATCCACACGGCGGTAAGGGGTCTCAATAAACCCGTATTCGTTGATACGCGCATAGGTGCTTAGAGAGCCGATCAAACCGATATTGGGGCCTTCCGGAGTCTCAATGGGACACATCCTGCCGTAGTGGGAGTGATGCACGTCACGCACTTCGAAACCGGCCCGTTCACGGCTCAAACCGCCCGGCCCCAGAGCGCTGAGGCGGCGCTTATGCGTCAACTCCGCCAGCGGGTTGGTCTGATCCATAAACTGTGAAAGCTGGCTGCTGCCAAAAAACTCTTTAATGGCGGCGATTACCGGCCTGATATTAATAAGCGCCTGAGGAGTTACCGCTTCGACATCCTGGATCGTCATCCTCTCCCGAACGACCCGTTCCATGCGGGACAGTCCGATGCGGAACTGGTTCTGTAGAAGTTCCCCCACACTGCGCAGGCGCCTGTTTCCCAGGTGATCGATATCGTCGATACTGCCCAGACCATCCATCAGGTTTAAAAAATAGCCGATCGTAGCCACAATATCTTCCCTGGTGAGATGTTTGACATGCAGCGGGATGTCACCGTTACTTAAAACGGTGCAGGCCTTCCCATCCTGGTTGAATACCTTTACCCTGCCAATACGGAGTTCCTGTATCTGTTTACAAAGCGCCCCGTCGACCACTGTTCCCTTGGCGGCAAGGAGTTCACCGTTGTCGGGATTGAGAAGATCTTCGGCCAGGGTGTTGTAAAGCAGCCTCCCCCGCAGGGACAGCTTTTTATTGATTTTATAACGGCCGACTTTAGCAAAATCGTAACGCTTCGGATCAAAAAAGAGCGATTCAAAAAGGTTGCGGGCGTTCTCTACATTAAGAGGCTCTCCCGGCCTCAGACGTTTATATATTTCCAGCAATCCGTCCTCACGGGAATCCGTATGATCTTTTTCCAGGGTATTGAGGATACGGCTATCGCCATCATAAAGTTCCATAATTTCGTTAACGGCACCGTATCCCACCGCACGCAGCAAAGCGGTAACCGGAATTTTTCGGGTACGGTCGACCTTGACCCAAAGGATATCGTTGGCATCTCCCTCAAATTCGAGCCAGGCTCCCCTGTTGGGAATAATCGTTGCAGTAAACAGATGCTTGCCGTTAACAACCTGGCTGTTGAAATAAACGCCCGGCGAGCGTACCAGCTGGCTGACAATAACCCGTTCCGCACCATTAATGATAAAAGTGCCGTTATTGGTCATAAGGGGGAAATCTCCCATGAAGACCTCCTGCTCCTTAACCTCACCGGTCTCCCTGTTGACAAGCCTGATACGCACTTTAAGAGGGACGGCATAATTGGCGTCTCTCTCTTTGCATTCATCCACGGAATATTTCGGTTCTCCAAGGGAATAATCGATAAACTCGAGGACTAAATTTTGGGTAAAATCTTTAATAGGAGAAATGTCTTGAAAAACTTCCCTTAACCCCTCTTCCAGAAACCAGTTGTAAGAGCTCTTTTGGATCTCGATCAGATCAGGAAGGTCTAGAATTTCATTGATACGGGAATAGCTTCTTCTTTTTCTATTTCCCGCTTCGACCTCCTTAAACATAAAAAAATCACTCCCCCGGTTTTGATATAGTTAACAGGGATAAAAATTTGGTGGAAAAATATATAGCAACCCTCTAGAAAGGGTGTCTTAGCAATAGAAAAAATGAATGCCGCATTTGTCTAGTTTTAACCATTAAACATGGAATTATTCGCAAAATAGCTGCGGCATTATAAACATTTATAAAACCTATTCATAAACCTTGATCCGGAGCATAGGTGTTTGAGCCTGTTTACGCATTTTACAATATTATCATAGAATATGATTTGCGTCAAGAAATTTTTTCACACTTATAAAACTAAAAATATAGCCTATTTAACATTTGAACAAAATTTGATAAAAAAGAATGGACTAAATATTATTGAGGGGGAACATCAAAATGTTTAATTATGTTTGGCCAATCGCATTGGTCGTATTATCAAATGTAGCATATCAAATTTGCGGTCGGATGGATTTATGCCTACAGAGCTGGATGGCAAGTAAGTACAGCCCAAATTGTGCATAGTGCATTTCTTGCTGTTGCGTTAATCTTTGTAGGAGCATTGCTCTACAAAGAAGCACTGACTTGGAATAAACTTGTCGGTGTTTTGGTATGCTTGATTGGGCTTGTGTTTATTAATTATAAATAGAGTCAAATGTTAATTTGAGGATGCGATAGCTACATTTCTTTTCATTTTACTGATGGGCCCAAGGTAAGCAGCGATTTGCTGTAGGCGAGAGCGACTTGTGGAGCGAAGTCGAAAAGTTCACGGCGAAGCGAAGGCCGAAGACGACCCTGCCGACATGGACGTCGGCAGCCGGCCTTGCTGACTCAAAGACCGATGAAAATAGCCTTATTTAGAATCCGTTTCATGCCCCACAGGGGTGGCGCAAGGTTGCGCGAGCGAAATGTGCAGCTTGAGCATGCAGGTTCAGCGAAGCGAGGGCTTGAGATGGCCCGGCGGACATGGAGGTCCGCCGCCGGCAGCGCGAACATGGAAGTGAGCTTTGCCGGGAAGGCCAATCGAGAGCCTGAGCTGAGCTGCAAAACCTGCCTCAAGCGAACCCTGAAGCGAGCACCAACCTTACGCCAACCTATTAAGATAATCTCCATTCCGGGTTCCTCAGGCACAAAAATGGATGAAATGAGCTCGCTTAGATCCCGTGCCGTGACCTCCAGGGTGGGGCAAGGTTGTAGCGAGCGACTTGTGGAGCGAAGTTTAAAGTTCACGGCGAAATGAGGGCTGGAGGCGACCCTGCCGACATGGACGTCGGCAGCCGGCCTCTGACCATGGATGGGAATTGGCCGGGAAGGTCGCCGTAAGCCCGAACGAGCCGTAGAACTTTCTGAGCGGAACTTGGGCGAGCTCCAACCTTGCCCCGCCCCTACTAGTGGAAATTGGCCGGGAAGGTCGTCGGGGACTCAAGCAAGCCGTAGAACTTTACGAGCGGAACCCGGAGCCCCGCCCACAGCAATCGCTGCAACAGTTCCATATTATTTGATCGTTACGGTTGCACCGGCCTCTTCAAGTTTCTTCTTAATTTCTTCAGCTTCCTCTTTACTGACTTTTTCTTTTACCGGGTTGGGAGCTTCATCAACCAGGGCTTTGGACTCTTTTAAGCCCAGGGCTGTAATCTCGCGGACAACCTTTACCACTTGAATTTTCTTTTCACCGGCTGCCTCTAAAATAACATCAAATTCAGTCTGCTCCTCCTGCGGAGCTTCCTCCACGGCAGCCGGCGCGGCGCCGGGGGCAGCTACGGCTACAGGTGCAGCGGCGCTGACACCGAACTCTTCTTCAAATGCCTTGATCAGCTCTGACAGTTCCAACACCGTCATTCCTTTAACAATTTCCAGGACTTCCTGTACCTTTGACATTGTTTTTCCTCCTTTTTACACGCAGTTTTTTATAGACACAATCTCTTGCTGTTTGTTTTCAACCATAACTCCGATTTCCGGCATCCTGGGTTCTTGGTTCCCACTTCGCTTTCAGGCGCTTTCCTTTTTTTCTCTAACGGCATCAAGGACATAAACCAGGTTTCTGATATTAGCCTGTAAGACGCTTACCAGTCCCACCAGTGGCGACTGTAAGCAACCGAGTGTTTTAGCCAGAAGGACTTCCTTGGAAGGAAGCTCTGAGAGATGGCGCAGCTCTTTCTCATTTAATATACTGTTCCCCAGAGCCCCGCCTTTGATGGAAAGATGTTCATTTTCTTTGGCAAACCTAACCAGCAGCTTAACAGGGGTGACCGGATCATCATAACCGTAAGCAATGGCTGTCGGCCCCTGTAAGTACTGTTCCAGATTATCAAGGCCCATTTCCTTGGCAGCCAGGAGGGTAAGAGTGTTTTTAACCACCTTGTATTTAACACCTTCCGCACTCAGCATGCGGCGCAGGTTGCCGATCTGCGCCACAGTTAACCCCCTGTAATCGGTTATAACGATAACCGTGGAGTTTTCCAGATCTTTTTTAATCTCCGCCACTTTTCTCTCCTTTATTTCGCGGTTACCCACAACAGTTTCACCTCCTTAAAATAATATAGCCTCCCGCAGAAGTAGAGGGAGGCTTTCTTCACAGAGAAAAGCTGATAATCCCGGTTTACCTCGGCAGGCGGCAACGGCCATTAAGCAAAAGCACCTGCTGTCTGCGGTAAATTTTATAAATAATCTTACCTGGATATTTAATTTTTATTGTCCGTTTCAGCTTGGCCGCTGATTCATAATATTTATTAGGTCCGCCCCAGGGCTGCAGCTTTCTGGGGATTGATTTTAATCCCCGGTCCCATCGTTGTACTCACGGTTATGCTACGAAGATACTGGCCCTTGGCAGCGGCAGGTTTAGCTTTTATCAGTGCTTCAATAACAGCATAAAAGTTTTCCAGCAATTTCTCTGAAGGGAAGGAGACTTTTCCGATGGGAGCGTGAATGTTCCCGGCCTTGTCGGTACGGTACTCCACTTTACCGGCCTTGATATCGGCAATAGCCTTGTTTACGTCGAAGGTTACCGTCCCTGTTTTGGGGTTGGGCATTAAACCCCTGGGACCCAGAATACGGCCCAATTTACCTACCACGCTCATAATATCAGGCGTTGCTACAGCCACATCAAAATCCAGCCATCCGCCCTGTATCTTTTCCGCCAAATCCTCAGCTCCGACAATATCTGCTCCGGCCTCTTCCGCTTCCCTGGCCTTATCGCCTTTGGCGAAAACGATAACCTTTACCTCTTTGCCCGTACCACCGGGCAGGACTACCGCACCACGGACCTGCTGGTCGGCATGTTTGGGGTTAACACCCAGTCTAACCGAAAGCTCCACTGTTTCATCGAAAGAAGCTGAGGCAATTTCTTTGAGCAAAGCAAAAGCCTCGGCCGGATCATAGTGCTGGTTGCGATCCACTTTTTTTCTTGCTTCAAGGTATTTTTTACCATGTTTCGGCATCTTTTAATTTAACCTCCTTGTGGTTCAAGCGAATTCAAATTCTCCCACATACGGGAAGCAACTTGCCCGTTTTTATCATTCTATAAGGACACCCATACTGCGAGCCGTACCCTCGATAATCTTTACTGCCGCCTCCAGGTCGTTGGCATTAAGATCATTCAGTTTTTGCTGGGCGATTTCTCTGACTTTATCACGGGAAATAGTGGCCACTTTGACTTTGTTAGGTTGACCGGAACCCTTTTCAATATTCAGGGCTTTCTTAAGAAGTACCGCCGCCGGAGGTGTCTTGGTAATGAAGGTGAAAGAGCGATCTTCAAAGACCGTTATTTCCACAGGAATAATCAGCCCTGCATCCCCTGCTGTTTTTTCATTAAACTCCTTGCAAAAGGCCATTATATTAACGCCGTGCTGGCCCAGAGCCGGGCCTACCGGAGGGGCAGGAGTTGCCTTGCCGGCTGGAATCTGTAATTTTATCAGTCCGATAATTTTTTTAGCCTTGGCCATTGCCTACACATCCTCTCTTTAAAAAGCTAAAGTTTTTCTACCTGGTCAAAATTAAGCTCGACAGGAGTTTCCCGTCCAAACATGGAAACGCTTACTTTCAATTTGCCCCGTTCCGGATGGATCTCTTCAATAGTGCCGATAAAATTATTGAAGGGACCGCTGGAAACCCGTATCTGTTCTTTGACAACAAAATCATGTTTGGGTTTGGCCTCATCCAGCCCCATTTGTGTAAGGATATGCTGTACCTCGCTTTCATCAAGAGGAACAGGCTTGGAACCCGGGCCTACAAAACCGGTCACCCCTGGTGTATTACGCACTACGAACCAGGAATCGTCCTCCATAATCATTTCCACCAGGACGTATCCAGGGAAAACCTTGCGCATGGTGGTTTTTTTCTGGCCGTTTTTTATTTCGATTTCTTTTTCCATGGGCACGAGAACCCTGAAAATTTTATCTTGCATCTCCATAGATTCCACGCGTTTATCAAGGTTGGTTTTAACTTTGTTCTCGTAACCTGCGTATGTGTGAATTACATACCAGCCTTTCTCACCCATAAAAGGAGGAAGCTTGAGTTCCGCTTCCCGCTTCTCCTCCTCGCTTTATAATCTTGCTATCGTATAATAAGCTTTAAGAGAGCAGTTAATCCGGTATCAAGAATCCAGAAAAAAATTCCCACCGCAAAAATAACAACAATAACAATACCTGTAAAAACCAGCAACTCATGCCTGGTAGGCCAGTTTACTTTTTTCAGCTCAATCCTGATATCGTGAAAAAAACGCTGGATTCTTCTCCCATAAGATCCCATTTCTTTCTCTTCTCCTTAAAAGGAATTTACCCAATGCGCAACCGGTTTGTATGGCCCCCTATTTTGTCTCTTTATGCATGGTATGGGCAGCACATCTGGGACAATATTTCTTCAATTCGATCCTATCAGGGTTGGTCTTTTTATTTTTAGTAGTAGAATAATTTCTTTCCTTGCAGTCTGTACAAGCCAGAGTTACCTTAACACGCATGCCAGAAGCACTCCTTTGACCTCGTTATTGCCACGAAATTCAATTTATCACAGATTGTTTACAATGTCAACATAAACAAAAAACATAAACAAAAGAGGTCAAACCTTTATTATAACCGCTGCTTTAAAAGCTTATACCTTCAGTGATCTTATACCTTTAGTCATGTGATAAAAAACCGGGGCACACGGCCCCGGTCTGATTGTGCGGCAAGGAATAAGTCAGTTTAAGGTTGTCCAAAGAAACCTGGCGGTGATGGAGCCCCGCCGGTTTTATTCCACGATGGAGGCGACTACGCCGGCACCTACGGTGCGCCCGCCTTCACGGATGGC
>LFRM01325564.1_pt1 | contig 16720 bp, 11 predicted proteins | sample 618341 | NCBI WGS metagenome assembly LFRM01 (sample SAMN03654438, study PRJNA283298) | anaerobic digester metagenome | isolation source: pool of bioreactors CSTR01a, CSTR02a, and CSTR03a thermophilic anaerobic... | place: Denmark: Kgs. Lyngby | collected 2014-05-21 | reverse complement strand
TTCTACACAACGAACGGTCAGACCGTGGGCTTCAACACCTCGGACGGAAAGGATTTCGCCTATATTTTCGATGGCTCAGGCGCGGTGTGCGGCTTAACCTACGAAAATTACGCAGCGAACGCCGCCGCGCAAAACTATTACTTTGCGTTCAACGCGCAGGGCGACGTCATCGGCATCTATTCGTCAAGCGGAGCGGTTGTCGCGAAGTATGAATACGACGAATGGGGCAAGCCGACGGCAATAACCGACGGCGCGGGAACTGATGTTTCCGCCAACTCTTCCCACATAGCCAACCTCAACCCGTTCAGATACAGGGGCTATTACTACGACAGCGAGACGGGCTTCTACGCAACAGCCACAAGGTATTACGACCCGGAAGTCGGTAGATTTATCAATGCGGATGGGGAATTAGCAGGGGTAGGGGATTCGGTTCAGGGATATAACTTGTTTGCTTATTGTATGAACAATCCCGTGAATATGAGCGATCCTGATGGCAACTGGCCGAAATGGGCAACAAAATTGATAATCGGAACTGCTGTTATTGCGGCTGCGGCGGTATTAACCATAGCAACCGCAGGAACAGGAACCGCATTGGCTTGTTTTGCGGTCGGAGCACTTAAAGGAGCAGTTATCGGAGCCGCAGTTGGTGCGGCATCAGGGGCGGTAACCGGAGCCGTTGGGCATCGATTGTCTACTGGAAAATGGAAGGGTGCAGGGAAAGCGGCACTCGAAAGTGCCGCAGATGGCTATATGACCGGTTCAATAACCGGAGCAATAACCGGTGGCATGAACAGCAAGGTTTGCTTTGTTGCAGGCACAGCAGTACTAACTTCGGCCGGACATGTGGCTATTGAGGAAATATGCGCCGGAGATAGGGTTTGGTCTGAAAATCCGGAAACCGGAGAGAAAGAACTTAAACAGGTTGTTCGGACATTTGTTAATGAAACGGATGAATTGGTTCATGTGTTTGTAAATGGAGAAGAAATAGTAACGACACCTGAGCATCCGTTTTATGTTCCAACAAAAGGCTGGACTGGTGCGATTCATCTTCGAGCAGGAGATATTCTTGTTCTCCAAAATGGCAAGTATGCAATTGTAGAGAAAATACAACATGAGTTGCTAGAATCACCTATCAAGGTTTATAACTTTGAAGTCGCTGACTTTCATACATATTTTGTTGGAGAAAGTTCTGCTTTAGTTCATAATTCTTGCAAAAGAATCGGGAAACAAAAAGGAAATGCTCCTCGAAGTAATCAAGCGCAAAATAGACAGTTTAAAAGCGTGGTAAATGAGTACAATCTGACAAAATCCGAAGCAAGGCAGCTACATGAAATAATATCAGGGCAAGGATACAGTAGAAAAGATATAATTGAGGAACTTATATCTTTGTATCCTGGGAAAGGATAAAGTTTATGTCAAAAAACAGTGTTGAAGATGCAAAAGTAATAATGCAAGCCCTTTTACAAAAAAAGCTCCAGTATATGGGGAGAAGTTGTGAACTTGTGGATTTTGGATTTGGAGATATAGTTAAAGATAAAACTTTAAGCGGCAAAGAGTTAGTCCGAGCATCATACACTCTTCATTTACAGTGCCCGTTTAGAGTGAGTGTTTCCAATAAAATTATTACCGGAAGCGACGATTTGTTTATTTCTCCTTTTGATGGTAACGATTTTGTTGACTTGAATTTACAACACACATGTTTGTTCGATTATCAAGTAGAAAAATTTCGTAAGGCGCATCCATCTGAATATGTTCAAAAGATATCACTAAATACTTTTGGGGATGTTTGTATAGAAATGACAACTGCTGTTATTTCGATTTTTGTCACAAACTCGTCGCAAGATGAGTCATGGCGTTTCTTTCAAACTGTCAAAAAGAAAAATCATTTAGTATATGAAGGGGGAGGGTTTGAGCTATATTAAAATATAGCCTAAACTAATGCTATATTTTTGACATTGCCACCGAAATTTCTTGTGATTTTGGAAATCCCAACAATATGTGTTTGGTATTACAAAGACAATGCTTGCGGGTATGAGTGCTCTTATCCGCGCATAACGTTTTAATTGTGAAAATTTTTCACAAAATAAAGGGTAAAAGAAATATTGAGTTTTCTTAAACAGAAAGTTTTGTGAAAATATTTCACAAAACCGAGGAAGGAAGTGAGGCATATCGCCGGAATAAGCACAGCAACGCTTGAAAGCGTGTTCTGCGGCTGTTGGTTCATCGTTATCGACGAAACCGCAAAGGATGAAAACATCTGCAACGGCGTAAGCCTCGAATCCTCGCCGGAAGCACAGCAGGAAATATCGCCGGAAATACAGTACAATCAAGCAGGCACGGGCATCACAACGGACGGTCAGGAATACGGCTACACCTATGACCTTGCGGGGCGAGTGGCGGGCAGTGATACGGTTCAGGGCACGGCGGGCGGATATATGAGAACCTACAGCCGGTATGTCTATGAGGACAAAACGAACCGGCTGAGCGAATATAACGTGCGTATGCCTAAGAGCGGCACGACGACACAGACGCGACTTCAGCCGTTTGAGTTTGTTTACGGGACGGGTGCTGATATTGACCGCGTAACCTATGTAAAGCTGATGAATCAGGAGGTTCTCGGCTACGGCTATGACGGCTTCGGAAGGCTTGTTACGCGAAGCTATGAGTCAACGTCCGGTTCAACGGCGCGCTCAACGGCGTACACCTATCTGGACGGCGCAGGCACGGGCAGAACGAGCACGCTTGTCGGCACGGTGAACAATTCGGGGCTCGGTGTGCTTGGGTATTCGTATGACGCTGTGGGGAACATAACGGGCATCACGAAGGACGGCGCGGCATACGAAAGCTACACCTATGATGATTTGAATCAGCTTTCGTCTGTGACGCGTTCGGGGGTTACAACGAATTATGCCTACACCAACGGCAACATAAGCTCGGTAACACGCGCGGGTGTTGCGGTGAAAACCTACACCTACGGCAACACCGTGTGGAAGGATTTACTTACCGCGTACAACGGCACGGCGATAACCTACGACACGATAGGGAATCCGCTGTCATACCGCGGAATGAGCATGACCTGGCAGAACGGCAGACAGCTTGCGGGAATTACAAAAACAGGTTACAATATATCATATACATACGGGGCGGACGGGGAAAGAATATCGAAGTCGGTCAACGGCGTAACAACGAGGTTCTACACAACGAACGGTCAGACCGTGGGCTTCAACACCTCGGACGGAAAGGATTTCGCCTACATTTTCGACGGCTCAGGCGCGGTGTGCGGCTTAACCTACGAAAATTACGGAGCGAATGCTGCCGCGCAAAACTATTACTTTGCGTTCAACGCTCAGGGCGACGTCATCGGCATCTATTCGTCAAGCGGAGCGGTTGTCGCGAAGTATGAATATGACGAGTGGGGCAAGCCGCTTTCTGTTACCGATGGCGCGGGAACGGACGTTTCCGCCAACTCTTCCCACATAGCCAACCTCAACCCGTTCAGATACAGGGGCTACTACTACGACAGCGAGACGGGCTTCTACGCAACAGCCACAAGGTATTACGACCCGGAAGTCGGTAGATTTATCAATGCGGATTCACAATTAAATGCAAAAGATGGCTTGTTGGGTTATAATTTGTTCGCTTATTGTGAAAATAACCCAATTGTGTATTATGACCCTACAGGTCATTCGTTGTTAGCTATTGTTGGACTGGGCTTTTTATTTGTTGGAATGGCAGTTTGCTTTACATCAAGCACACATGCGAACAATTCAATAAATAGTAATTTTCAATATAGCACAAATAATGACCCTATTAATCCAAGTATACCGCCAAATCCGGAATCAGGGTATGTCCCCCCAAAGAAAAATCCTAATCCCGGTAAGGTGAAAAATCCAAATGGTGCGGGAAAAGGATGGCCTTCAAATAATGGAGGGGTATGGGTACCAAATAATAATCAAGATGGAGGCCCAGGTTGGACAGTGCAGTTTCCTGACGGAGGGCATGAACACAGATATCCAGATGGTCATGTTCGATCACATAATTTCTCCAATTCATATGGTAATGTAACCAATGTGCTTATTGGTGGCTCCATTATTATTGGCACTGGCATTGGAATTATCATTATCATGGCAGACGATACGACTGGTATTGGAATGCTTGATAATGTAACATTGCCTGCGCTATTTGGTGCTTTTTCAAAGGGGGTGCAAATGGTTGCTGGATAAAAAGTATGAGCTAAATCCTTGTATAGAAAAAATTGAAAAATGGTTTCAGTTTGATACAATCACACTACTCGACTGTGTTCTTACAGATGATCCACTAGACCCAGAGTATTCAGCAAATACTGTATATTATCGATTAGAGGAAGTCGTGAATTTCCACAAACAATATTTTGGGATAATATATAGTGATGTAACAGATTATTTACTTAATAATGGATATTCAAGTGAGGATGTTGAATTATTAAATCAAAAACGAATTGAAGAAAATCAGAGGCATTCTTTGTAGTCTTCGCTTTCAAAAGTTATCCTAAAATCTCAAGGGCTTGAGAAATCCCAACAATATGTGTTTGGTATTACAAAGACGATGCTTGCGGGGACAATTCCGTATCTTCGTGAGGCAACAAAATTGTGAATATTTTTCACAAAAATAAAGGATTGGGAAATACTGGGTTTTATTAAACAGAAAGTTTTGTGAAAATATTTCACAAAACCGAGGAAGGCTTGTTACGCGAAGCTATGAGTCAACGTCCGGTTCAACGGCGCGCTCAACGGCGTACACCTATCTGGACGGCGCAGGCACGGGCAGAACGAGCACGCTTGTCGGCACGGTGAACAATTCAGGGCTCGGTGTGCTTGGGTATTCGTATGACGCTGTGGGGAACATAACGGGCATCACGAAGGACGGCGCGGCATACGAAAGCTACACCTATGATGATTTGAATCAGCTTTCGTCTGTAACGCGTTCGGGGGTTACAACAAATTACGCCTACACCAACGGCAACATAAGCTCGGTAACACGCGCGGGTGTTGCGGTGAAAACCTACACCTACGGCAACACCGTGTGGAAGGATTTACTTACCGCGTACAACGGCACGGCGATAACCTACGACACGATAGGAAATCCGCTGTCATACCGCGGAATGAGCATGACCTGGCAGAACGGCAGACAGCTTGCGTCGGTTGCAAAAACAGGTTACAATATATCATATACATACGGCGCGGACGGGGAAAGAATATCGAAGTCGGTCAACGGCGTAACAACGAGGTTCTACACAACGAACGGTCAGACCGTGGGCTTCAACACCTCGGACGGAAAGGATTTCGCCTATATTTTCGATGGCTCAGGCGCGGTGTGCGGCTTTAAGCATCGGAGGGGTATCCGAACCCGCCTCTGCTCAGTCTTTCGCCCCTTTTTCTGTGTTGTCGTCTTTGTAATACGTTAGTATTACTGCATCCTCCGCCTTGAAAAAGAACCGAAATACAAGAGCAGAGGTCGAAGATTTTTCAGCGTACGGCAGATTATCCCGCAAGGCTTTGCGATTGAGGAATACTGTCGTATTGTGATTGAGCAAAACGCAGCGGGGGGATTTGCCGTGCTGCTGAAAAACGTATTCGGATACCCCTCCGATGCTTACCCTACGAAAACTACGCAGCGAATGCCGCCGCGCAAAACTATTACTTTGCGTTCAACGCGCAGGGCGACGTCATCGGCATCTATTCGTCAAGCGGAGCGGTTGTCGCGAAGTATGAATATGACGAATGGGGCAAGCCGACGGCAATAACCGACGGCGCGGGAACGGATGTTTCCGCCAACTCATCCCACATAGCCAACCTCAACCCGTTCAGATACAGGGGCTACTACTACGACAGCGAGACAGGCTTCTACGCAACAGCCACAAGGTATTACGACCCGGAAACGGGTAGATTTATCAATGCGGATGGATATGTTTCTACCGGGCAAGGTGTCCTCAGTTACAATATGTTCGCATATTGTCTCAATAATCCTGTTAACATGTCTGATGAAACGGGCTGTGATCCTGTACCAATTTGGGCAACGCATATTATTGCGGGAACAGCAACAGAAATAGAATATGCAAAAGCCTTGTCCGTTGATGCAAATGCTTGGGTTGGATTTTCCGGGTATACAGTTAGAAGTGCTATATCACTTGCTGAAGAGCATAATAATCAATCCTATATTCAAAAAATCAATGAAAAGCCTAATATGAATCCGAGAAAAGATAAGAAAAAAGGTAGCGAAGATAGGCAAAAAACAGGAGCCAGAGAAAGGAATTGTAAGCCAAAATTCGGAGAAGAGCATAGTCGTGTAGCAAAAGGTACTGGCGGAGTAAAAAAGTTTGTAGCGGCGGGAGTATTAGTAGTTGCGTCTGCGGCTATGATTGTTATTATTGCCGATGATTCCACAGGTGTTGGTATAGCAAATGATGTGTTAATCGGACCGGTGGCAAAAATTTGGTGGGATGCCGCAGCGGCATTTTAATAGGAGTAATTTATGAAAAAAATAAATCTTAAAAATGGTATAAACTTAATAATAGAACCTATGCTTAACACTCATTCAATAACAATAGGAGTGTATTTGAGAGCCGGAGCAAGATATGAGGATAAAAATGGCGGAATTACACATTTGCTTGAGCATATCCATTTTAAAGAGTTGAACAATATGACTCAAGATGAGTTGTACTATAATATGGAGAGCATAGGAAGTACTTTGCGCGCAATTACGTATTATGATATGTTGAAGTTTTCTATGAAAATTAGACCTATCTATTTGCAAAAATGTGTAGATATTTTCAAAAGTATTATATCAACATCTATTTGGAAAGAGGAGAATTTCGAAAAGGAAAAGGGTGTCATAAGAAATCAAATTGATGAAGCAGATTCTGTTTTTTCAGAGGAATCTATAATCAGACAAAATCTTTTCGGAAATTCAAATTTAGCAAATAATATTATGGGGAGTAAGGATTCAGTTGATTCAATAAAATTAATTGATATAATCACATATAAAGAAAAAGTTTTTAATAAAAACAATTTCATTATTTGTGTTACCGGATGTGTAAGTAAAAATGATATTGAATATATAGAGAGTCAATTCGGGTCAATATTGATATGCGATGGAGAAAAAAATATCCCTTCCAATCCGAGCTTGCTACTTTTCCATCGAAGACCGAATATTGTATTCTACAATGACTCAGATGATCTTCTCGATGTCAATATTTCTTTTGACATCGATTATAATAAATGCTCAATTAATGAATTAAAAATATTAAACTGTATATTAGGGGAAGGGGTTGGTTCGAAATTACAGAAAATAGTCAGAGAAAAACTTAACTTTACTTCAAATATTTTTTCCGAAATCGAGATATATGAAGACTTTGCACTTTTACACATAAAGTTTTCTGTTCAAAAAAAATTTTTTAAAGAATGTCTGTCCTATGTTTTTAAAACAATTGCAGACTTAAAATATAATATTACTTCACGTGATTTAGAGGTTGCTTTACCGTTTTATACGGAGAATCAAATGTTTTTGCAGGACGATACCGAACAAATAAATTTCGAAATTGCATACAATACGCTGGTCTTAGAAAACGTGACATGTGATTTTCAAATAAAGAACGACAACGAATCTATAAATCACTTGATGAGTGTTGCAAAAGAAATATTTACTCATAAAAATACTAGTGTTATTGTTTTCGGAAATTGCAATAAAATCACAAAAAAATCAATAAAAGAAATAGTTTTCTGTGATGAGGACGTAGTATGAAAGAAAAGGTGCAATTCCGTATCTTTGTGAAAGCAACAAAATTGTGAAAATTTTTCACAAAAAACAAAGGATTACAACCATTGCATCGTCGAACTATATGAAATGCTGATATCGACGATTTAGGGGGAGGTGTTCTCCATGAGTTTAGGGAGACAAATTTTTGTTGTTGCAACCTGTTATCTTTTATCGTTTCTGTATATTCGAGGTTTTCTCAGAGGAGTAACATGCTATCAGTTGAATACGAGCGCTAGGAAAAAAAGAAAAAAGGGACAGACATTCAAAGAGTGGTTTTTGTATAGCAGATATCGTGAAGAAATTCCCAAGATACTTCTTGTTGGGTATTTTGTTATAGTAGTGCTTCATCCGTTGGCTTTAATTTTTTGTATTATAATTAACTTTATAAAACCCTTAGATAGCTTTGGAGCTATATTGGCCAAAGGAGTATTTTTGCTTGATGGAGTATGGATTATTGTTATTCAGTTGTTGTTTTGGCAAGTTAAACCTGATTTTAAGTATGAGAGATGGATAAAAAAGAAAAAAGGTAATAAAAAAAGGTAGAAGATGAAGAAAGGAGACGGTGCTGGGTCTTTGTAGATAGGAGCAATGGAATAAACGGCAAAGCAAAGACACAGAATCGTCCATGTTTTCTCCCGGATGATTCAAGAGGCTATTAACAACGGGGAGGCTATGGTAATATCATGGGATTCAAATGTAAAATAAAGTTTCCGACACTTATTTGTGCAATTGCGATATTAATAGCAAGTGCTACCGCAATATTTTTGATTTTGCGAAATAAAAACCAAATAAACTATTCTAAAGTTTTAGTTGACAAGTTAAGCTTGCAGCAACAAGTTTCAGTAAAAGATATATTTGCTTTTAATTTTAGTCGAGCTTATGTTTTTAAGGATAGTTATATTTCTGGTGAGGGATTTGCCAAAGCCTACAATTTAAATATTTCAATTAATCAAGTTAATAACACGGATCAGGAGTATATTGGTAGAATAGTATTTGTTGATGAATCGGGCAATTTTGTCTTTGAATATCAATACAACAAAAATGAATTAGTTGCAATTGAGGAAGGGATGATTATATATCCGGACACGAAAATTCAAAAATGTGAGGTTGATGTCAATGGAGTGTTTTCCTTTAATTTCGTAAGTTCGGAATATTATGGAGAAGGGTAGGAAAAGACTACGAATGATTCTGTGTCTTCATGAGATAGCGAAATTGTGAAAATATTTCACAAAGCCGAGGAAGCACAGCACAATCAAGCAGGCACGGGCAGAACGAGCACGCTCGTCGGCACGCTCCACGGCACGTGCATTAGAAGAAGTGATTTATTGCATGTCTGTATTTAAAAAAACCTCCTATGGTAGCTTCTTTCACTATCATAGGAGGTTTTTATTGTCTGTTTTTACCGGTTCTGTTCATTTGCCGAGGAGTTGTTTTGTGTTACCGTTTTACGCAACTGTTACGGTTTGTCGTTTTGTTTTAAATATTATATTTTTTCAAACGAATTATGAACATACTCACCGTTGATTTCCGCACGCGCGATTTCCTTGAGTGTTTCGCTGTCGGCGTTGCCGGCAGCCTCGGCAAGTGCGCTGCGACGCTTGGTGAGGTCTTCATACATTATATCGCGGGATTTGCCGGTCAGAGGATAGAAAAACTTGGGAATAATACCCAGCGAGCTTGTGATAATCGGCACACCCGTGCCCAATGCGAACAGCCACCATTTTGCTTTGTCGGTTTGCGTTCCTATCTCCTGCCCCTGAATGTAACCGATTTTGGCGAGTATAAAGCTCTTGACCGAGGTCATAACAACATTCTGAATTTTTAACACAAGGTTTTTGGCCGTTGCGGTCATAGCCTCGGTGCGATAGCCGTTTTTCCATTCGCAGTAGTCCATGGCCTCGTTGCGAATTTCCTCGGGTATCACGTGCCGCACACCGTATACCCACATTTCGACAAATTCCTCTATTGCCATCATGGGAATCATGACCTTGCGATTCATAAAGCCCTTATTTATTGAGCCCAGGGCGAAAACGACCATCCAGCACATGTCTGTGTAAATGTCCTCAAATATCCACAGCGTCTTTGACGAAAAGCGCTCTCTCAACGGCTTTACAAAGGCGTAGCTTAGGTTGAGTATCGGATAGGCGGGGATTCCGACGATTGTCTGAAGCGAGGCACTGCCGAGAACATCTATGTAGTAGTCCGAACGGCTTTGACTTACAGAGAAACCGCTCAAAAAGTCGGAAAGCATAAGCAGCAGTATGGGCTTGTTATTGAATATTGCCTTGAAGCCCTGCTTTATACTCGGACGTTCAAGCGTCTGCATAACGCGCTCCTTGGACACCCAGTAGAACCAGAAGGTTGCCGCGCACGCGAGAACGCTCGTGAGCATACCCATGCTCACAAAAAGACTTCTCAGCTTCATGGCAATAACCTTGTTGTTTATCAGGTCAATAAGTACGCCCATGACCATCTCCGGTATCTTTTCGCCCACGAAGCGGGACCAGAAATTAGCCTTCGTTATAAGGCTTACTCTTTCAACAGGGTTGGGCGTTATTGTTGCCAACAGACCCGACTGTGAAATGGATGTAAAGGTCGATGCAGTTTCGTTTATAACCGAAAAAGCGAAGAAATAAATAAGCTTTGGGATATAGTTTGCCGCCGTGTTCGGGAAGATGAACGGCATAAACCAGTAGAAAAAGCCGAAAACAGTGAGCGGAATTTTAAGCCAGATAAGATACGGGCGGAACTTGCCCCATCTCGTGCGTGTTCTGTCCACAAGCACGCTGATAAAGGTGTCGTTGAAAATATCCCATATTCCGGTAAAAAGGGTTACAACGCCGTAGATATTAAAATCAATTTTAACGACGTCCCAAATGAAACGGTTGGAATATTTTCCGATGGAAAAGCTGGCGGAAAAGTCGTTCAGAATGTACGCAATACTCTCCCTGCGGTTGACATATTTTCTTGTGATGTCTACGCCGTGCCCGGTGTTGCTCATGTTTACACCCCTTTACCGATAATTATTTTCAAATCACAGCAAGCTGCTTGAAACGCATATGAATATTACACAAAGAATAAAATAACCGTGAACAGCGATAAACTCGCTGTTAAATGCCACTTCCTTGAAGCTGTTGGAATTTTGACGTACTCTTGAGCTTTTCGTTGATTCCGAACCGTACCCTGTCTTTTTTGAGCTTATGCTCAAGCCCTTGTCCGCTGAAAATCAGAATACAGGGCTTATCCCTCTGCTCGCAACAGCGTACCTTAGGCATAGCTTTTACCTGCGAAAAGCATATAAAATATATGTATAAAAAAAGTCTACACCAAAATCCGCAAAAAGTCTATAAAAAAGCAAGAGGTTTTTTTGTTTGTGCTGACTGCCCCGTGTCAACAGAGGACGCAAGTGCCGCAGTATTTTTTGCCGAGCGGATGCTCGTTAAAAATTCAACAAGCCGAGAACATGCTCTGCGGTTTTTATGGTTGACATTAAAAGCACCTTTCTGTATTATATAATTGTGATATATATAATCAGGAGGTAATCAAAGAATGAAGAAGGGTCGAGGCGCACTTAAAGGGTCGCTCGCACTGGCGTTGTGTATGGTGCTATCAGCACTGCTGATAGGCACATTCGCGGTTCTTGCCGCACTCGGAAGCGGAACTGCCGACAATCCGAGGCGGAGCTTCGCGCATTTGCCGCACGGGTTAACGACGGTGAAGGAACGCTTAGTGCAACTCTGACGGCGGATATAGACATCGGCCTGGAGGCGTGGACACCTATCGGTACGCCGGAGACGGCGGCATACAGCGGCGTATTTGACGGGGACGGTCATACCGTATCCGGCATGAGCATCAACGCGACGACGGGTTATCAGGGCTTTTTCGGAGCGGTCAACGGTGTTTCGGCTAAAATACTCAACCTCACGGTTTCGGGTAGTATAACGGTAACAAGTACGTCCGCTATAAGTGCGTTCGGCGGAATCGTCGGCTGGGCGGACGGCGGCGCGCTCGTCAAGGGCTGCACAAGCCGCGTCGATATCACCGTGGACAGCGCGTCTACCGCGATACCGTCTTATCTCGGCGGTGTGTGCGGCTGGGCAGGAGGCGCAAGCTTCGAGGAGTGTACTTATTTCGGCACAATTAACTCCGGAAGTAAAGAGGTCAACTGTATGGGTGGTATTGTCGCCTATGCGGACGGCGCGACTGCGATAAAGAACTGCGGCTTTTACGGTACGATAACATCATCGATAAACGAACACTTGAAAACCGGTGGTATCTTAGGCTATGTGGACAACTCCGCTTTCGGCGGACTGCAAAACTGCTACAGTTACGGCAGCAATATCAGTTGCGGTACAACTCGCTACAATGCCAATACCGGCGCAATTGTCGGTGCAATCGGCTCGAAGACTACCGTTAAAAATATAACAAATAACTATTATTATGTGTATGTGGCTGCGGACACGACACAATGGTTAAAGGCTTGGGGAACAAACGCAAAAAGCGGCGCTATGCCGAGCGGAGCCGTAACTCAGGTGACGAACACAAACATGCTCGGCTCGGGCGAGCTGTGTTATAAGCTGAACGGCAGCACTACGCCGGACGGCACACAGGCGTGGCATCAGACGCTGGGCGTTGATGCATCGCCGGTACCCGACAGCGGCTCGGGAATTGTCTACTATTATTCAGACTACCAGCTTTATGCCAATACATCAACTATCGGCTATTACCACGACAACGGCACCTCGGACGATTTAACCGACGATTCTGTTGAAATATCCACGGCAGCAGAGCTTCTGTGGTTTGCGTCGCAGGTTAATTATAGCGGAAAAACGCAGCTCAGCGCGAATCTGACGGCGGACATCGACTTAAACCCCGGCTATACCTTCAACACCGACGGCACCTTTTCCGGCGGCGCTTCTCCCGTGGAATACCTGCCGATCGGCAACACATACTTATCGCGGTATAACGGAACCTTCGAAGGTAATAATCACACAATTTCGGGGATTTATTTTAACGACGCGGAAAGACGCTACGTCGGTATTATCGGCTATCTTGCGGAGGGCAAAACCGTCAGGAACGTTCATGTGAAAAACGGATACATAAAAGGTGGAAGTTCGGTCGGCGCTATCTGCGGATACTGTTTGGGAACGGTTGAGAGCTGCAGCAGTGACATAACGCTTTCCTCGACTTATACTTCTTCGGGCATAGGCGGTATCTGCGGATCCGGAGGCTCAAAGTCGACGATAAAAAACTGTCTTAATACCGGTACTGTCACGGGCGCTAACTTCGTCGGAGGAATCTGCGGCGACTACACCGACGGAAAAATTGAGAACTGCCTGTCAACGGGCACGGTTCGTATTATATCAAGGGCTTCTACGAATCAATCGACAGTCGGTTCGATATGCGGAATAATCCCGGATAAGGCGGTATACACCAACAACTACTATCTTTCGGGGACGGCGACGGACGTAAACGGCGTCACACAAAACGGTATCGGAGCAGCATCAACGGGTTCGACAACCGCGGACCCCGCGGGAATTACAGCAATTTCGAGTGACAAACTTTCAACGGGCGAGCTATGCCTGCTGTTAAACCAAAACAATGCGAGCGGCTGGTATCAAAACCTCGGCGAAGACGCAACGCCCGTGCCGAACAGCACGCATAAGCCGGTGTATTTTGATGCAACGCTCAATTTCTACTCGAATTATCCCGCGCCCGCGCTTTCGGATAATTACTATCAGCTTGACAGCGCAGACGACCTTTTCTGGTTTTCCGGCGCGGTAAACCATGGGCACCTCGGCATAAACGGTATTCTGGCTGGGAATATTGACCTGAATCCCGGCTATGTGTTCGGCAAGGACGGCATCGTTTCGGGCGGCAGCACCCCGAAAACATGGAAGCCTATCGCGGATTTTGACGGTGAGAAGCTTTACTCCGGTGTTTTCGACGGCAACGGCAAGACGATCAGCGGCTTGTATATCGATGAGAACGGCACGGATAACAGGGGCTTGTTCAGCTACTCGAGCGGTACAATAAAGAATCTGAGCATTGAAAACAGTTATATTTGCGGAAATACAAATGTCGGCGGCGTGTGCGGCAGTAATGTAGGCACAGGCAATATAACAAATTGCACCAACAGAGGTTTTGTTTCGGGCGAAGACTCTGTCGGCGGCGTGTGCGGTCGTAATGATGGTGAAAACGCGACAATAAACAATTGTTTCAACAGCGGTGAAATCTTTAGCTCGGACTCATTTGCATGCGTCGGCGGCGTGTGCGGAGTTGCTAATTCGGGTTACATTACAAACAATTACAACACGGGATCTGTCTCATCAGAAGAGGATGACACTATCGTGAAGGGCGCTCTTGTAGGGCATGTTGTGGGTGCGCTTAAAAAATTTGAGAACAACTTTTATCTGAGCGGAACGCTTTCCGCCGTCGGTTCTTCGATTGACGCCACATACACGGCGGCGAGCGTGACCGAAGCACAATTCCACAGCGGCGAGGTAACATATTTGCTTAACGGCAGCCGCAGTGAAGGCACGACCGAAAGCCCGCTTGTCTGGTTCCAGACCTGCGGCGAGGGCTATCCGGCGTTCACGGGCAATACGGTTTACCTTTGCGAGTACGTTAAGTGCAACGGCGAACCGAAAACTACCCGCGTGTTCACATACAGAAATGTGCAAGGCGACATTCGGGACACGCAGCATAATTACAAAGACGGTATATGCGACATTTGCGGAGCGTATCAGCCCGCGACCCTTGTCGAAAGCGGAAACCTCGATGAATTCCATTTGTCCGCCGATTATATCGGCTACTACGCCATAGGCAACGCCGGACAGCTCTATTGGTTTGCGGCACTGGTCAACGGAACTCTTACCGACGGCACGGCACAAAATCTGAGTGCAAACGGTGTATTGACCGGTAGTTTCTCGCTGAACAACGAAACCTTCACCTTCAATCCCGACACGGGGCTTGTCAAAGCGGAAGGCGACTTCACCGCTTATCTCGGCACGGGAATCAAGGGCAACGGCAGCGGAGCGAACACAACCTTCGACACGGAAGCAAGCCAACGGGGCGCGTGGTACGCAAGCGACACCGCGACCGATACCGCGACCGATACAAGCATATACGAAGCAAAACTCAGGAAATGGACGCCGATTGGCAATAATTTCGATAATAAGTATAACGGCATTTTCGACGGCAACGGTAAATCCGTATGCGGACTGTATATCAATGACGGTGAATCGGATAATAAGGGCGTATTCGGTATATCGGATGGTACAATAAAGAACCTGAACGTTGAAAGCGGTTTCCTTTGCGGACTGTATTATGTCGGCGGCGTGTGCGGTTATAATTCGGGTATGTTAACGGGTTGCACCAACAGCGGCGTTGTTATGACGGGATACAATGCCGTGGGCGGCGTGTGCGGTTATAATGCAGGCACATTAACGGACTGTACCAACAGCAGCGTTGTTACGAGTTTATATACCAGCGGCGGTGTGTGTGGTAATAATTATCAAGGTACGGTATCGCAGTGTACCAACAGCGGCGCTGTTACGGGGAACTTTTCTGTCGGTGGCGTGTGCGGCAGTAATAATGGCACAACATCAAAGTGTACCAACAGTGGCGCAGTTACGGGTCTCAACTATGTCGGCGGCGTGTGCGGTTGGAACTACGGCACAATATCCGAATGCGCAAACAGCGGCGCTGTTACCGGTAACAGTACTGCCGGCGGTATATGCGGAAAATGTGGGGATGATAGCTCCGCTCCAACCGTACCCGGTAATGTCTCGTATTGCTACAACACGGGAAAAACAAACAGAGCAGGTATTGTCGGTTATGTACTTGCCGGAGACATCCGTTCCTGCTACTACCTGTCAACATCCGCAACCTGCGGAATGAACGCGAACATTACAGGCGACAACGCCAACGCTTCTCCGGAAGGTCAGGCGGAGCCGAAAACCGCAGCGCAGTTCGCCTCGGGCGAGGTGACATGGCTTCTCAACGGCAGCCGTAGCGAAGGCACAACCGAAAGCCCGCTTGTCTGGTTCCAGACTGTCGGCACAGGCTATCCCGCATATTCGGGACAGACCGTTTACCGTTGCGAGTATGTTAAGTGCAACGGCGACCCGAAAGACCCCCGCGTGTTCACATACAGAAATGTGCAAGGCGACATTCGGGACACATAGCATAATTACAAAGACGGTATATGCACCGTCTGCGGCGCATCACAGCCGGCAACCCTTGTTGACAGCGGAAACTACGCGCAGCTCGGCTTGTCCGCCGATTATATCGGTTATTACGCCATAGACAACGCCGGACAGCTCATCTGGTTTGAAAAGCTGGTTAACGGCACCCTGTCGGACGGCACGGCGAAAAATGAAAACGCCAACGCCGTTCTGACGAATAATATCACTCTTAACAATGAAACCTTTGTATTTGAGCCGGACACGGGACTTATCAAAGTGACCGGCGAAGCTGTCGCTTATCTCGGAACGGGAATCAAAGGCAACGGAAGCGGAGCAAACGAAGCCTTTGACACAACTGCAAGCACAATGGGGCCGTGGTACACCCTTGCCGCTGACGGATATGAAACAACCTACGCCTACAGCGGAACGATTCGCGTGTGGACGCCTATCGATAATTACAGCGGCATTTTCGACGGAAACGGTAAAACCGTAAGCGGCTTGTATATCAACGGCACAGCGGACAGGGTAGGTCTGTTCGGTATGGTTACAGGCACGGTTAAAAATTTAGGAGTTATAAACAGCTATATACGAGGCAGTAGCTATGTCGGCGCTGTCGGAGGAAAGAATAACGGCTCGTTTGAAGGCTGCTATAACGCGGGCTTTGTCGGCGGTGATTTGGTGTTTATCGGCGGCGTTGTCGGACTTAATAGCGGAACTGTTAAAGGCTGTTATAACGC
>LFRM01145551.1_pt7 | contig 16733 bp, 15 predicted proteins | sample 618341 | NCBI WGS metagenome assembly LFRM01 (sample SAMN03654438, study PRJNA283298) | anaerobic digester metagenome | isolation source: pool of bioreactors CSTR01a, CSTR02a, and CSTR03a thermophilic anaerobic... | place: Denmark: Kgs. Lyngby | collected 2014-05-21 | reverse complement strand
CTTTCAGCGCCGATGGTACTTGGTGGGAGACCGCCTGGGAGAGTAGGTCGTTGCCGGATCAAATAGAAAAACCTTATGTTGATATAATTAACATAAGGTTTTTTCTTATCAGGTGCATTAAAGATAATCACTTACAATAAGGTTAGATCAAAAAATACCATATCAGATTTACTTTATGTAAAAACGGGGCTATATGTATTATGCAATAAATGTGGTATAGTTTACATAAATAAAATTCTGAGGTGATATAAATGCTCTTTGTTTATCTTTCGATGATGGACACCGATGAAGAACGTAAACGCATGGCTGATATTTACGAACAACATAAATTTGCTTGCTTTAGGGTTGCCCTTAAAATAAGTAACAACTATGCTATGGCTGAGGATGCTGTACACAACGCCTTTGTATCAGTTATCAAACATAAGGAAAAGTACTTGCAGTTGAGCTTTAAGGATTTTCGGTCTTCAATTATTATTATAGTTAAGAACAAGTGTCTTGATCTCTTAAAAGCAGAAAAGAATTTTACTGACTTTTCTATAGACGAGATTGAATATCAATTGGAATCAGATGATTCTCCAATTGATATTCAAATAATTACTTAGTTGGAATTTGAGAATTTACGGATGAACATGATGAAACTTGATGATATTAGTAAACAAATCCTTGAAATGAAATATATCATTGGCATGTCCTATAAACAGATTGGAGAGGCTCTTAATATAACTCCAAAACATGTGGATACAAAAATTATGCGTGCAAAAGTAAAGATGCGTAAATTGTTGTCGAAGGAGATGAATTAGCGTGTATAACGAAAAAATTACTAATGCACTGTTTGAAGCTGTATTCCGCCAAGCAATTATTGAGAACTATCAGCAGGAATTAACTGAAATTCCATCAGAGATAGAATTGGCCAAAATTTATACTTTTTCTGAGCGCCATAATGAACGTATGAAAAGACTCTTTGCCAGAGAAGAGCGAAAAGAGCGCCTTAACTATCTGTCAAGAGGAAGCAAAAACGCTGTTGTCGCAATGCTTATTGTAAGTGGAATATTGTTTGTTATGCTTATGACAATCCCGTCGGTTCAAGCTGAAGTCAAGCAAGTTCTCATTGAATGGTATGAAAAGTTTACTAAGTTTACATTACGTCAAGAAGAATCTGTCGAAAAGAAAGAATGGCTACCCTCGTATATTCCAACAGGATATGTGGTGTCAGATACTTTTATCACATTTGATTTGACTCACATAAGGTACAAAAGTTCAGACGATAAAGTGATTGATTTCACATACGCACCGATAGGTAGCAGCTCTCTCGCTGTTAATAATGAAAATGTTGAATATAGTCAAGTTTTTGATAGTGGAATAATATATTACATATTTACGTCTAGTACCGATGATAAGATAAACCAAGTTATATGGGAATTCGAGGGATATAGATTTGATGTGAATGCTTTATTACCCATCGAAGACCTACTTAATATAGCTTCTTCAGTAGAATAAAGTTAAAAAAAGTTTTTGAAATCTTGTAGGGATTTATCTGTTTCAATCGTTTATATAATAGAGGCATACTTCGGGAAACAAGTTGCTTATAGCAAATGGTTGGGATAAGTCTATGCACACGTATACCCACAGTTCGCTTACAATTATGGAATATTACTATGTAGGATGGTGATGGTATTGAAACATAGGGCATACTTCATTGCAGTTACTGTTTTTGTTGTTAGTTTTGCGGCAGTTGTGATGATAGAAGCGATTCGATATCCACTAAACGGAAGTTTGTTTCAAATTACAGGTGTAAGCAAATCAGATGTTATAGCTGTTGAGATAATTTACCATGGCGATATTGTTAGAATAACTGATATGAATTCTGTGGATTCGCTTTTATTAGCCCTTGATTCATCAATGACTAGAGAATTATTTTATGAGAATTTTACAGGTGGAGACTGGACTTTACGTCTCATCACTAAAGATGGATATTTACAGTTCCTTCTTCTTCCTTATAGCATTGGAAAGATAGATACTAGGGTGTTATTGAATGACAGGATGTATATTCTTGATACTCAAATAGAACTTAATGATTTGGAAAAATATTTGGTAAACTAATGTGTAAAGGGTCACACCTGTTCCTATCCCGAACACAGAAGTTAAGCCTTTCAGCGCCGATGGTACTTGGTGGGAGACCGCCTGGGAGAGTAGGTCGTTGCCGGATCAAATAAAAGCACTCATTATCTATTAAGGTAATGAGTGCTTTTTGTTTTATCAATGCTGGCTATGGACAATCCTACCTTCGTTATTAGGAAGCGTTTCAATTAAGTGATATAAGCAATAAGTAGTACTAACGAAAAAGGCGATATTAAGGTTGATTCATATAGCAATAGAAACTGTATCACTATTGATAATTAATGTTTAAATATCAAGCAAGGGGATAAAGATGGTCACTGATGTACCCTCTCTGGAACCGAGTCAAAGTTTATCTGTGCTTGATTGTCGTAATAAAGCTTCAAACGGACGATAACGTTTTTTAATCCATATCCACTTGTATATTGTCCGTCCATATGGATTTCATAAGCCAGGAATTCAATAGAAGACTTGTAGAATATGGTGGGGCTACTGGTGATGGTTCGGCATTTGATCCCCAGATGCTTTCCATTGTCCTGGAGGAATTTCTTGTAAAGGACAACATTAAAATTTTCTACCATACATTTATTACCGATGTAGAAAAGAAAGGGGATTCCGTACAAGGCATTATTGTCCACAACAAATCAGGAAAAGGCTTTATCCGTGGAAAAGTCTATGTTGATGCAACCGGTGACGGTGATGTGTCCTGGTTGGCAAAGGCTGACTTTTCGGCTGGAGATGAAGAGACTGGGAAGAATCAACCTGTATCACTTCGATATGTAATTGGAGGCATTGATATAGAAAGGTTCTGGAACTATCTGAATCGATATGTAGCAGGGGGTCAGCGTGAAGAATATGATTCGGAAAAGAAGCTCCATACTGCAATGACATTACCTAACAACAAGAATTGGCCTTTAGAGCCTGTTTTTATGGAAGCTATGGAAAATGGAGATCTTACTGAAGAAGATGCAACTTACTGGCAGACTTTTCAGGTACCTGGACGCAAAGATACCCTTGCTTTCAACTGCCCGGAGTTTTTTGAGAATACAGATGCAACTAAAAATGATGATCTAACATATGTTCAGTTACAAGGTAAGAAAGCAATCCTTCGACAACTCCGATTCTATAAAAAATACTTCGAAGGCTTTGAACATGCCTATATTTCCGACATTGCGTCTATGGTAGGTATAAGAGAATCACGTAGAATAATTACCGATTATGTGCTGACAATGGAGGATGTGGTTTCCCATCGCAAGTTTGAAGATGGCATTGCCCAATCAAATTACCCAGTAGATATCCACGGAAGAAAGCTTCGTCTAGAAAATATAGAAGCTAAAGATGATGGAAGACCTTTTTATGAAATACCGTATCGTTGCCTAGTGGTAAAAGATGTGGAAAACTTGCTGGTTGCTGGCAGATGCATTGGTGCAGATTTTGTAGCCCAAAGCTCTCTGCGTATTATGCCTACCTGCAGGGCAATGGGAGAAGCATGTGGTATAGCAGCCACAATGTCTATAGATAAAAATATTAGTATTCACAGGGTGGACGGTAGTAATGTTAGAAAACATATGATCAATAAAGGTGCTAAGTTCGCCTAAATTCAAATTGGAGGAGTTTGTTCATGAGAAAAGTAAAGGTAGCTATTATTGGCAATGGTTCCATTGCTAATGGACAGCATGGTCCAGCATACTTGAAAAATCCATTAGCTGAAATTAAGTATTGCGTAGATATTATTCCCGAAAGGGCAAGAACTTTTGCGGAAAAATTTAATGGAGAATTTGCAATTACTGATTATAAGGAAGCAATTGCAGACCCTGAAGTAGATATTGTATCGGTTTGTGTGCCAAATTATCTGCATGCACCAATCACTATAGACTGTCTTAATGCAGGAAAGCATGTGCTGTGTGAAAAACCTGCAGCAATGAATTACACAGAGGCTGCTGCCATGAAAAAAGCAGCAGATGATAACAATTGCATATTAAACATAGGTGTTGTAAATCGATTTAACACTGCTGTAAACAAAGTTAAGGATATGATTGATAATGGGGAGTTGGGCAACCTGTATCATATATACTGCTCATTTCGTGCTTACAGAGCAATACCTGGTCTTGGAGGTCCCTTTACAACCAAAGCTTTGGCTGGTGGAGGTGTATTAATCGACTGGGGCGTACATTTTCTTGACCTAATTCTGTATTGTATTGGTCAAGTTAAGCTGAATACGGTTTCCGCCGCTGCGTATGGTGAACTCGCCAAGGATATGACGGAATATGCCTACACATCAATGTGGGCAGGACCTCCGGACTATAAAGGTATCTACGATGTAGAAGACTTTGTAACTGGTATGGTACGTACATCTGGTCCGTCCATAACTCTGAATGGTGCATGGGCACAGAACATAAATGAAAGAGGCATGTTTGTAGAATTTATTGGTGATAAAGCAGGAATCAAGCTTGAGTATGGTGGTAATTTCAAGGTATGGTCATCAAAAAATGGTGTATTATATGAAACCGAACCTTCCTATGTAACTGCAGATGCGTTTTATGATGAGATAGATGCATTCATCAAATGCTCGCAAGATGGCAAGAAAATTCGATCTAACATTGACAATGTCATTGTAAGCTCGTTGCTGATGGACAAAATCTATGAATCTGCAGATAAAGGAGAAGAGGTAGTAGTAGAATGAATAAAATAGGGTTTATCGACTATTATATAGATGAATGGCATGCTAATCAGTATGTAAAATGGATACCTGATTCAATCAAAGGAGAGCAGTTTGAGGTCTCTTATGCTTGGGCTATGATTGATAAGCCAGGTGGTATAACAACACAAGATTGGTGTAATAACAACAATGTAGTACTTGCTGCTTCTATTGAAGAACTGGTTGACAAAAGTGACAGTATAATTGTTTTATCACCAGACAATCCCGAGATGCATGTAAGCTTGAGCCAAATACCATTGGCATCAGGTAAACCCGTTTATATCGATAAAACATTTGCACTGGATCTTCATTCCGCGGTAGAAATGTTCGATAGGGCAGCTAAATACAACACTCCAATGTACTCAACATCAGCGTTAAGATATGCTCCTGAACTTACTGGTTACAACGGTCCAGGGAATTTGGGGGAGGATATTGCCCTAATAGCTTCGAAGGGCCCAGGACACTATGAAAATTACTTAGTCCATCAGCTGGAGATGGTAGTAAGATGTATTGGTCTTGGTGCACAACGTGCAATATGCAATGTGGCTGGTAAAGCGCCTATGATAGTATATGAATATGGCGATGGTCGAAATTCCATTGTTCATTGCATGTCATGGACAGAATTTGGGCTGGAGTTACTTACAAAAGGCGGAGAAGGGATCAGTATTCCTATAAGTAGCAGCTATTGGCCAGTATTTATTGAGGAGCTGCTTGCTTTCTTTATTACAAAGCAACCGCCTGTTAGTAGGGAAGAAACCTGTGAGGTTATTGGTATGGTAGAAGCCGGAATAAAAGCAATAAAAAATCCTCGCCGATGGACAGATATAAGCAAATAGGTTTGCTAAACCTTAAATGAACATTTGATTCTCAAGTTTCTAATAATGCATTAGTAATATAAAATACAGTCATCCCTGTCTAAAGGGGCTGACTGTATTTTTTTCTATACATGGCCTCTACTTTAAATTGTTTCACTACAATCCTATGTGGTTTATATAAAGACATAAATAGATTTGAAAAACGTTAGTATTATAGATATAGCACCAACTGTTGTAAAGTTGTTAGGTGCGGAAGCCGCAGATGAATGGGAAGGTAAATTTATTAATTCTAAGGAAGAGGGCGTGGAAGAGCTCTAATGATTCAATCACGTTAACCATAGGGTGATATAATAACACTATTTAACTATAATAATGCTAACAAAAAAAGCCGGATTAATCCGGCTTTTTAGTTAAGATTTTCGAAAATATTATTTCATCTTTGGCCCTTGTCATAGGGAATACCTTCTGCTTTGGGAGCCCTTGATTTTTTGGAGGTAAATGCTAGAACTACCATAGTTGCAATATAAGGTAGCATTTTATAAAATGTCTGGTTGATGTTTAGATCATCCAGAAATGGAATCAACGCAATGGAGTAAGCAAGAGTACGAAGAAATGCAAAAAATAATGCTGCAAAAAAGATTCGTATTGGCTTCCATTGACCGAATATCATGACAGCTAATGCTAGGAAACCAAATCCGGCAACACCTGTATGACCGTTGGTATTTCCATCCATAACGCCTACTGCATAAAAGAAACCACCAATGCCTCCAAGAATGCCGGAAAGACCTACACCAGAATGACGCATGAAATAAACATTTATACCAACGGAATCTGCTGCATGGGGATGCTCACCACAGGCCCTAAGTCTAAGACCGAATCTGGTCTTGTAGAAGATAACAGTGGTAACAATGAGCAGCAGGATACCAATATATACAGTAATGTAGGTATTTTGAAATAATATTTTTCCGAGTACCGGTATCTCGCTTAATGACGGCACTTTCCTAACATAAAAGTTAATATTGGTGGTCACACCATCGCTGTTAAAGTACATTTTTGAAAACAGAAGGATAACAGCGGGAATCAGCATATTCATGGCAGTTCCAGTTATAGTCTGATCTGCCTTCAAGTTTACAGCTGCTAGGGACAACAGTAGGGAATATAGAAATCCGCATGTTGCCGCAACCATCATGCCAAGAATGAGGATTATCTGAGGAGATATACCTGTGCCCTGAATAAAATAAACAAAAAGGCAACCGGTAAAAGCACCGACAAGCATGATGCCTTCTAGGGCGATATTGATTACGCCGCTACGTTCGCTGAACATGCCTCCTAATGCTACCAAAAGAAGTGGTATTGCAACTGGGAGAGAACTTTGAATCAGGTAATACAAAGTATCCATATTTTACGCCTCCTCCTTCCGTAAAATCTCATCTGTCTGCTTTGTGGCTGGTGCCGGTTCACTTCTGTTTTCTGCTTGAACCTTACCCCGGCCTTTATGTAGAATCCTACCAATCCCCGTGCTCATCAGCATAGCGAAAGCAGAAAAATAGATAATTACAGCGATAACAATATCTATAATTTCGGGCTTGTAACCATACAAGCTGGCCAGTGTGCCACCACGCTGAATATGGGAAATAAACAAAGCAGAGAATATAATACCGATCGGACTGGAGTTGCCTAAAAGAGCTACGGCAATACCGGTGAAGCCGTTGGCTGCAATGATACTGATCGGTTCATAGGTCATGCTGCTGCCTGCAATGTTGGAAGGTGCTAAAATGGCGAATGCGCCTCCTAGGCCAGCAAGAGCTCCAGAAATGGCCATGGTGATTATGATATTGCGCTTCCCATTCATACCCGCATAGATACTGGCATATTTGTTATGGCCAGTTGCTTTCAGTTCATAACCGAAAATTGTTTTATTGAGAATAATGAACAAGGCAACAGCAAGTAGAACAGCGATAAAAATCGAAACATTTACACTGGAATTAGGGATGCCGAGGGAGGGCATTTGTGCAGTTGCAGGGAGATATGAGGTTCGTGTTTTCGTAGGAACGTACATGACCGAATTCCCCTGAATCAGCATATCAACCAAATACATACCTATATAGTTGAACATTATGGATGTGATGACTTCATTGACATTTAGTAACGCTTTGAATATACCTGGGATCAACCCCCAAAGAAGTCCGCCGATCAAACCGGCTATCACACATACGATCCAGTGGATGCCAGTCGGCAGTTTCCACATGAAGCCCACATAAAGGGCAAAAAACATTCCCATTGTGTACTGGCCGGATGCACCTATGGGATATTTGTAACTAAGTATATTGTAACATTTAAAGGTAAAGATTCAACACTAATTTGCTCAAAGTTTACTAACTTTTGTCAACCTCCATATTTTTGATAATCTTGATGATCCTGCTGGTGCCAAGTCTAGATGCGCCGAGCTTGAGAAAGTCCTCAGCATCTTGTAAAGAAGAAATTCCGCCTGCTGCCTTTATTTTTACATGGGGTTTAACATACTTTATAAACAAAGCGACATCCTCTCTTGTTGCGCCACCAGAAGAAAAGCCTGTAGAGGTCTTGATATAGTCAGCGCCAGATTCGGAAACAATCTCACACATTTTGATTTTTTCCTGTTCATCCAATAGACAGGTTTCAATGATAACCTTGAGAAGCATTCCTTTACAGGCTGCTTTGACTGCCTTTATCTCCTCAAACAGCAATTCATACTTTTTGTCCTTAAGCCATCCGACATTGATTACCATGTCTATCTCAGCAGCACCATTTTCTACAGCATTGGTGGCTTCAAAGCATTTTGAAGCTGTAGTTGAATAACCATTGGGAAATCCTATGACTGTGCATATGGGTAGCTTACCGTCCACATACTCTGCAGCAGCCTTTACATAGCTGGCTGGGATGCAGACCGAAGCGGCTCCATAGCAGATACCGTCATCGCATATTGCTTTTATTTCCTCCCAGGATGCAACTACTGAAAGTAGTGTGTGATCAACGGATGACAAAATCTTTTCGAGATCCATTTTATTCATTCCTTTCTCTTGTATAAAGTGTACTTGCTACGAGTGACTTTTTATAATGATTACCTCTTCCAAAAACTAGAGGATATCAAAATAAACAATGTATAAATTTCCAGCCGGCCTAAGAGCATTAGTGCTGACAACAATACTTTGGAAAAATCGGATAAAGTGCTAAAGTTTAGTGCTGGACCCACCTGTCCGAGACCCGGGCCTACATTATTCAATGTGGTGGCAACAGCGGAGACACCGCTGAGCATATCCATTCCCTGAGCCAAGAGAATGATAGTAGAAACCAAAAAGATTAAAAGATACAAGAAGAGAAAGCCTGCAGTATTATTCAGTGTCTCTTCAGAAATGGTATTATCACCAATGCGGATAGCAATGACGGCTCTGGGATGAATAAGCCGATAAAGTTCCTTTCGTATGATTTTGAAAACTAGTAAAAGGCGTATTATCTTAATGCCTCCTGCCGTGGAACCGGCACAAGCCCCTAAAAACATTAAAAGAAGCAGAATTAATCTGCTAAAGTCTGGCCATTGATCAAAGTCGGTAGCGGCGAAGCCACTAGTACTGGTAATGCTAAGTACATGAAATGAAGACTGCCTTATGGATTCAACAACATTGTGGTAGATTACGTGATTGATATTAGTAGCTATAAGCACTATAGCCAAAATTACAATTACGACATACAAGCGAAATTCCCTATCCCTAAGCAAGCTTCGGATATTCCCATGAAGAGCATCATAATAAAGTGTAAAATTAGCACCGGAAATAAACATAAATATGGTAATAATCCATTCAAATGTAGGATTCTGGAAATGTCCTACACTTGCGTTATAGTTAGAAAATCCACCTGTACCTACTGTGCCGAAGGTATGAATAAGTGTATCGTACAGGGGCATTCCTGCTATTTTCAAGGTAATAACTTGAGCCACAGTTATGATAAGATAAACCAGATAAAGCATTTTGGCTGTGTGACCAATCTTTGGAGTAAGCTTATTTGTTGTAGGACCGGTGGCCTCAGCCTTGTAAATCTGTAGTGAACCTGCACCCAATGCAGGCAGTAGGGCCATTGCAAACACGAGAATACCCATGCCACCTAGCCAATGGGTAAAAGAACGCCAGAAAAGGAGGCCTTTGGGCATGGCCTCCACGTCCGTTAGAATCGTGGCACCTGTAGTGGTAAAGCCGGATACGGTTTCAAAGAAGGCATCTAGATAGCTTTGAATGCTCCCAGACAGGTAAAAGGGAAGCGCGCCGAAGAGCGAGACCAGAATCCAACCCAGCCCTACAATTAGAAACCCTTCCTTATAACGAATCATTCCCTTGCTCTTTTTGAGCCTTCCAGGGATACTCAATATAAGACCTGCTGCTAGAGTTATAATTATGGATAACAGCAATGCTTTTGAATCTCCCTGTTGATAGTATAGCGCTACACCGAAAGAGGGTAGCATAGAAGCAGATTCAATTAGAAGTAAAAGTCCGAGAACTCTTAAAATGATTCCAAAATCCATTCTTTTGATTCCTTTCTGAACTGCTAAACATCTCTCTCACCCGATTTACTTCGGTAGTACGGCATAAAACGATTACACGGTCATTCCCCCTGATTACATCATTTCCATGTGGGACAATTACCTTGCCCTTATGCACAATCGCGGTAATGAGCACGTCCTTTGGTAGATCCAAATCCCGCAAGGGTGAATTGACAACAGTGCTTAAAGGATGTGCATCAAGCTCCATAACCTCTCCTTCGCCGCCTAGTAGAAGAAACAGGGATATAATCTTGCCCCCACGAATAAATCGTATTATTTCTCCTGCAGTAATCATGCTGGGGGTAATGGCTGCATCTACGCCGATGGTTTCCACCAAGGAAATATAATTGGTGCGGCTAACTTTAGATACTACCTTTTTAACACCCATTTGTTTTGCCAGCAAAGACAACATTATATTTTCCTCATCAATTCCTGTAAGTGCAATAAAGGCATCCATTTGCATGATATTTTCCATTTTTAGCAAATTGATATTGGTACCGTCACCGTTGATAATCAATGCATTAGGCAATGCTTCTGATAGTTTTTTGCAGCGTTCCGGATCTTTTTCAATTATTTTCACCGATATACCCATATAATCCAGTTTTTCCGCTAGGTAATAGGCAATTCGGCCTCCGCCTAATATCATGACATTGCTTACTCGACTTGGTGCTTTTCCTATGCCTTTGCAAAACTTAAGGATTTCATACTTTTGACCGATAATATAGATGGAATCTCCGGTCTTTATCATGTCATCGCCCTTGGGAATAATCAATTCACCCTTTCGAATTATGGCTGCAACTAATACTTCCTCCAGGTTCTGTATATCTTTAATTTTTATTTGATCTAACTTGACACTATCGTCAATAGGGACAGCAACCATTTGCACCTTACCTTTGGCAAAGTCCTCCACTGCACCAGCTGGAGAGAAGGTAATCATCCTGTTGATTTCATGGGCTGTCGAACGCTCTGGATTGATGATAAAATCAATACTAAGCTGCTCTTTGGTAACCGCCCAGTCTTTGGTGTATTCAGGATTGCGTATACGGGCAATGGTTGTACCTGCCCCCATGTTTTTTGCTGATAGACAGGCCAACATATTTGCTTCATCACTGTCGGTAACTGCGATAATTGTATCATCCTTATTTAATCCAAGATGCTTAAGAGTGCTGCTCAACAAGCCGTTGGCTTTCAGAGTCATTACATCGAGATTCTCGTTGATGCTATCTATAACATCCTGATCATGCTCTACAACAACCACGTCCAACCCTTCTCTAGACAGGGATTCCGTGATTTGATATCCTACTTTGCCGGCACCTATTATTATTACTCTCATTGAAGCTTTTACCCCCTTCATATAGATATAGATATAGATATAGATATATATCTAAGTGTATATATAAGCATGGCTAACATATTATTATACAACACATTCTTTTCATTATAAAATGTGTTGATACCTTATATTCCTTTTTGTTTCGCTGGAAAAGTTCAAAGTTACTATGATAATGAGTTCTAGCTCACAGTGCCACGCTTTTACTGGCTTTTTTGATAGGAATAATTTATTTAAAATACTATTCGCTAATAGACTTTATTATAAAAACAAAACCTATGCCTAGATAGAAATGCATAGGTTTTTATTATTAAAATGCGATTACCAACCCGCCCTGATTGGCGTAGGTGGAGCTGAGCCCTTTCATATCAACAATGACGATATCTTTGAATGAATACTTCTTCAAGACCAGTTCTTTAAATTTCACTGCTCGATGTAAGCAATTGCAATGAGCGATGCCTAAGACCTTTTCCTCTAACAGGCTTCCTTCTTCTTCAATAATGTTCACCAAGCGTTGAAAGGCTCGTTCGTAGCCTCTTACCTTATCAACAAGGCGGATATTTCCATTTTCCTCTCCCATGATTGGCTTGATGGAAAGCATATTGGCTGCTTTTGCAATCAGTGGATTCATTCTGCCCGCCTTGCTTAGGTTGTCCAAATTTTCTAGAAGGAAAAAGGTTTTCATTTCTTGAATATAATAGTTCACCTTATCTACTATATCTGTATTTTGCAGGTTGCTTTTCAAATACTCATGGACTTTCAAAAGAACCAGTGTCTCACCAACAACTGCACTCATAGAATCAAATACATGAATAAATCTGTCTTTAAATTCCTCAAGAACAATATCTCTCGCTTGCATCGCACTGTTATATGTGCCGCTGAGCTTAGATGAGATGGTTACAACGAAGACGTTGTCCGTATCCCTAAAACAATTCAGGAAATCTTGTATTGAGGGGCAAGATGTTTTGGGAGCATTTTTACTTTCCTTCATGTCCCTTAGATAAGCTTGAATATCTAATGTGTCATCGTCTATATATTCCTTTTCATCGATGTACATAGTCAAAGGGACGAGTTCCACTCCTATTTCTTCTTGCATTTTTTCCGAAAGCTCACAGCAACTATCAGCAATAATCTTATGTTTCAAGGGGATCTCCTTCTTTCTTGTATTTACAATTCGACATCATAAAGCCAGAATTTTGTGTCAAGCCATTTATGGAGGAGGGCTATGAGACTATATCATGGTACTTATGTCCAATCATTATATCACCTATTATATATTAAATTATACACTATAAACAGAAAAAACAAACAAAATGCTTTTCTAATATTGACTTAGGTCAATTGTCTTTTACCTATTTCTTATTAAAATGTATACATTAGGTCAAGATAAATGAAACATTATAGGATTTCATAAAAAATATTAAAAAAGTTTCAAAATATTGACCTAAGTCAAGGTTTAGTTTCCTAGGAAGGGATATTATAGAAGCACGGTAAGAATAAAAAAGAGATAGTTCAGGAGGATTATTATGCAAAGGTTCATATTAAAAAGTAAAAACAAAATAACATTGATAAGTGGTATCTTAATCGCCATTGCCTTTATCACGAAATGGACAACTGGCAATATGGATATATTTGTTTGGTCATTGGTGGTAGCCTCAATCTTAGGTGCAGCTCCAATCGCTATACAAGCATATCAAGCATTACGAGTAAAAGTAATAAGTATAGACGTATTAGTAACAATTGCAGTAATAGGAGCGTTAGTGATACAAAACTTTGAAGAATCAGCAATAGTTACGTTCCTGTTCTTATTTGGTGCTTTCTTAGAGCAACGTACACTGAATCAAACACGTTCGGCAATAAAAGAATTAACTGAAATGGCTCCGGAAAGTGCCTTAAAGCAAATGGAAGATGGAGAATTTGAAGAAGTAGAAGTTGATGAAGTAGATGTAGGGGACGTATTACTAGTAAAAACAGGGGCAAAGGTACCGGTAGATGGAACGGTATTAACAGGGGAGGGCAGTATCAATGAAGCCAGCATTACAGGAGAATCACTGCCAGTAAGTAAAGAAGAAGGATCAAATGTATATGCAGGAACAATCTTAGATAATGGAACAATACAGATAGTAGCAGATAGAGTAGGCGAGGACACGACATTTGGTAAAATTATCGAACTAGTAGAAGAAGCTCAAGACTCCAAGTCAGAAGCAGAAAGATTTATAGATAGATTTTCGAATTGGTATACTCCTGCAGTTTTAGTGTTAGCAATCATAGTATGGTTATTCTCAAGAGAAATAGAATTAGCAATCACTATATTAGTACTAGGTTGCCCAGGAGCATTGGTAATAGGAGTACCGGTATCAAACGTAGCAGGAATAGGAAATGGAGCAAAAAATGGCGTACTACTAAAAGGTAGTGAAGTAATACAAGACTTCAGCAGACTAGATACGATGGTGTTTGATAAAACAGGTACATTAACAGTAGGAAATCCATCAGTATCAGAAACAGAATACTATGGAGAAAACATGGAAGAAACGCTAGGATATCTGGCAAGTATTGAAAGAGAATCGGATCATCCATTAGCAAAAGCAGTTCTAGTAAAAATAGGAGACACGGAATTTACACCAGTTACGGATACAGAAGTAGTTAAAGGCGGAGGGATAGTAGCAACAGTAAATAGTCATAGAGTAGCAGTAGGAAATGTAGCCTTAATGGAAAAAGAAAATGTAAATATTAATGAAAAAGCCAAAGAGGACATAGCACGTTTTGAAAAGGCTGGAAATTCACTAGTAATAACAGCAGTAGATGGGGAACTTAAAGTATTAATGGGAGTTAAAGACCAGATACGCCCAGGTGTAAAAGAAGATTTACAAAGACTAAAGAAATTAGGAGTAAAAAACCTAGTAATGCTGTCAGGAGATAATCAAGGAACTGTAGACGTAGTAAGTAAGGAACTAGGACTAACTGAAGCCCATGGAAATATGCTGCCTGAGCATAAATCTGAATATGTGAAAATGCTGATCGAAGAAAAGGGTCAAATAGTAGCATTTGTAGGAGACGGAGTAAATGACAGTCCATCACTAGCTTTAGCTAATATAGGAATAGCCATGGGAAGCGGAACAGACGTAGCCATTGAAACATCGGATGTTGTACTAATGAATTCAGACTTCGGCCGTTTGCCACACGCCTTAGGACTAGTAAAAGCTACAGCAAGAAATATGAAGCAAAATATTCTTATAGCAGTAGGAGTAGTTCTAGTTTTATTAGCAAGTGTACTATTTAGTGAATGGATGAATATGTCAATAGGAATGTTAGTACACGAAGGAAGTATATTGGTAGTTATCTTAAACGGTATGAGATTATTAAAGTATAAATTAAAAGATTGATTTAAGCCTAAGATTTAACGAGATAGACTGGTAATATCATAAAGGTAGTTAATGAGAGCAAAGAAAACAGGAAATTAATCCTGTTTTCTTTGCTACTCGCTTATAGTTTTTGGATCGATTTCAATATTGCTCAATTCTCTGAATTCTGTCATTGTTATACCCGCATGTTTTTTAAATAAGCGATATAGGTACTTCTCATCTGAAATTCCAATCTGCTCTCTAGCTTCCTTTGAGCTGATATTCTTTGTTTCCACCAATTCTTTTACCAGGTTGATTTTCATTTTATTGCTGTAATCAATAATACTATGGCCTGTTACTGCCTTAAACATTCTGCTTAAGTGTCCAACTGATAAGCCTAAGCTGCTTGCTATGTCTGTAACTTTTATTTTACTGTGTACATTTTTTGAAATATACGCAATTACCTTATCAACATAAGCTATGTCGCTAAAAGAAATATCAGATTTTTGGTGTGCTAAAACCTGTTCTATGCTCCAGGTGGTGAGCTTTGAAAAGAGGGTAAATAAATAGCCGATGGAGGATAAGCCTTTGGAAGGCTTGTTGAGTGAATGTTCTGAAATAATTTGTTTTATTAAAGAGCCAATAATATCAATGTTCTTGGCGTCATAGATTGCTTCTGGGATGATTGCCACACAACAATTCTTATTGTTATCCACAAATGATTGTTGATAAAACTGATTTATCTGTGGATAAGTGATCTCGTGCAATTCATATTCAGCATAAATCCCTATTGTGTAATGTTGGTGTAAGGTAGCATAGCTCGCTTGGCTGAACTTTTCTAATCTAGGGCTAAACATGATACAGGGAGAATCAAAGAACCCTTGAAGTCCTGATGGAAAAGTCCTAACAGTGTCCCCCTTTTCAATATATGTGATTTCAAACATCTCTGGATTTGCGTCAAAATCAATACAATAATTACTGGTTGTATAGCTGTGTGCAAATTCTACATTTGGTATGTTTTTTAAAAGTAAACTATAAAATTTCAAAATTGCACCTCCGTCCTAAACAATAAATATCATAATAATCCACCAATGTCAACTTAGTGAGTTTACAATTGATAAAATTAAAATATAATGGGCTTAAGGGGGCGATAAGGTGAGTAATTTAGAGAAGCTTAAAGCAGAGATTACAAACGGCAATTTTGAGGGCTATATAGATGTTAGCGATTATCTAATGTATTTAGGATATAGTGAGCATTATAATGATGATGCATTAACTGCTAAGGCTTATGCCATAGCCAGTGTCTTTCAAGTTCATGAAAAGCACATTTATGACAATGACTTAGTAGCTGGTTCCATACATGGGCGGTATGCACATAGGGATGGTTTTATCCATACTGAGCTTGAACATTCCAGGAGGGTTGTTGATAACTATGGCAGGAATACATTTCGTACCAATGTGGACCATTATGCTGCAGACTTTGAAACAGCTTTAAAAATTGGCATTGGTGGAATGATTCAAAAGATTGAGAAATCCATTGCTGCACATAGTAGTGATGTCGACGCCTCAAAAAAGATCTCTTTCTTAAATAGCGCATTTATCACCATGAAGGCATTTTCCAATATGATACTTCAGTATGGAGAAGAAGCACAGGCAAAATCAGAAGTTTTGCAGGGTGAGCAGAAGACTAACCTCCGAGAGATAGCACGCATATGCAAAAAGCTATCAGTCCATAAGCCAGATAGCTTTCATGAAGCATTGCAGTTAGTTTGGCTGATTCACACAGCTTTTTTATATGAGAAACGCTTTGCTATGGCACTGGGCAGACTAGATCAGTACCTTTATCCCTTTTACTTGGAAGATA
>LFRM01039889.1_pt1 | contig 16737 bp, 16 predicted proteins | sample 618341 | NCBI WGS metagenome assembly LFRM01 (sample SAMN03654438, study PRJNA283298) | anaerobic digester metagenome | isolation source: pool of bioreactors CSTR01a, CSTR02a, and CSTR03a thermophilic anaerobic... | place: Denmark: Kgs. Lyngby | collected 2014-05-21 | reverse complement strand
CTCTGTCTGCAGAGGCCATCCATCCCGGACTGAAGACCCTGGGGGTCATGCTGCCTTATACTCCCCTGCACTACATGCTGTTTGACGACGAATTGAGGGTGCTGGTAATGACCAGCGCCAACATCAGCGATGAGCCATTAATTACGGTGAACGAGGAGGCCATGGAAAAACTGGAGCCGGTGGCGGATTTCTTTCTCCTGCACAACCGGGACATCTACAACCCCTGTGATGACTCGGTAGTACAGCTTACCAGAGCAGGGACCGTCCACTTTATGCGCCGGGCGCGGGGGTATGTGCCGGAGGGGATAAATCTGGGCCGGCAGGTCCTGCCGGTACTGGCATTGGGAGGCGAACTGAAGAACACCTTCTGCCTTACCCGGGGAAATGAGGCGTTTCTAAGCCAGCACTGGGGCGACCTCAACCATTATCAAAACTATGTGAGCTTCCTGCAGGGGATTGAACGTTTTAAAGCATCCCTGGAGGTCGAACCGCAGGTGCTGGCTCATGACCTGCATCCCGACTACCAGACCAGCCGTTGGGCCAAGGAGCAGAAGGATATCTGCCGGGTAGAGGTCCAGCATCATCATGCTCATATGGCCTCGGTCATGGCGGAGAACGGGCTGCAGGGAGAAGTCTTGGGCCTGATTTGTGACGGTTCCGGGTGGGGAACCGACGGCACCGTATGGGGAGGTGAGATCCTGCGGGGCGACTTCCTTCGCTTTGAGCGGGTGGCGCACCTGAGATCCCTGCCCCTGCCGGGGGGAGACTTATCAGCCCGTCGGCCCTACCGCATGGCCCTGGTCTACCTCTTGTTGGCATTGGGGGAACCGGGACTCGAATGGGCGGATCGCCTCCTGCCCGATCTTAAGCAAGGGGAAAAAGAGCTGCTGCTGCAGCGGGTGAGCAGTAACCGGGAGCCCCGTACTTCCTCTTGTGGTCGCCTGTTTGATGCGGTAGCGGCAGTCCTGGGGATCTGCGGGATAAACAGGTATGAAGGGCAGGCAGCAGCGGAACTGGAGGCCTGCGCTGATACCCATGAAAAGGGGAGCTATGGATTTGGCGTGGAGAAACAGGGGGATCGCTGGGTGATGGACGTTATGCCCATGTGGTCCGAATTGATCGCGGATATAAAAGGAGCATGCCGGCCGGAGAGCATGGCGATGAAGTTCCATTTGACCCTGGTGCGGATGTTTGCGGAGACCCTGCTCAAGCTGAGGGATGAGACCGGCTTGAATCGGGTAGTCCTGAGCGGCGGGGTTTTCCACAACCAGATATTACTGGATAATATGCTTGAACAGTTGGCCGACCGGGGATTCATGGTCTATCACCACCGGAAGGTTCCGCCGGGTGACGGAGGCTTATCACTGGGGCAGGCTGTTATCGCAAGTGAGGTGGAAGGATAATGTGTATCGGAGTGCCCGGTAGGATAATCGAACTGCAGGAGAACTATCGGGCGATTGTGGACGTAAATGGCAACCGGATGGAGATAAGTGTCCGGCTGACCCCGGAGGTTGAGCCGGGACAGTACGTGCTGATCCACGCCGGGTTTGCCATGGAGATCATAGACGAGGATGCAGCTCGGGAGACCATGCAGATTTTGCTGGAGGTAATCAGCTATGGCCAGCTATAGCCAGAGGCTGCTGCAGGCGATAAGATCCACCACCCGGGAAGTTTCCCTGATGGAGGTATGCGGTACCCATACTATGGCCATCGCCCGCAGCGGGATCCGGGAACTGCTGCCCCCCAACATCAGACTCCTCTCCGGTCCCGGCTGTCCGGTATGCGTGACCAGCCAGGGAGACATCGATTCTGTAATCGAGATGGTGCGGCGAAAGGAGGTCATCCTCATTACTTTCGGCGACATGATGAGGGTTCCGGGCACCCGGGGCAGCCTGCAGGAGGAACGCAGCCGGGGCGCAGATGTGCGGGTGGTTTATTCGCCCCTGGAAGCCTTGAGGATAGCCCGGAATAATCCGCAACGGGAAGTGGTCTTCCTGGGAATCGGCTTTGAGACCACGGTTCCGGCGGTGGCGGTCACCCTGGAGGAGGCCCGGGAAGCCGGTTTACACAACCTTTCGCTTTTTTCTCTCCATAAGCTGGTTCCCCCGGCTTTAGAGCTCATATTGTCCGATCCTGAGGTCAGGGTTGATGGCCTGATATGCCCCGGTCATGTGACAGCGGTTACCGGGCTGCGGCCTTACGAAACGCTGGCGCAAAAGTACAGGAAACCCTGCGTTGTCACGGGGTTTGAGCCGGTGGAGATACTGGAGGGCATTGTTATGCTGATCCACCAACTGCAAAACTCTTCGGCCAAGGCGGAGATCCAGTATAAGCGGGTGGTTAAACCGGAGGGCAATCCGGCGGCGGTGGATGCTATCTGGCGGGTTTTTCAAACAGCCCCCTCCCGGTGGCGTGGGCTGGGCATGATTCCGGATAGCGGTCTGCAGTTGAGAGATGAATATGCCGCTATGGACGCCCGCCGGAAATTCAACCTGCCTGAGATAGAGGATATTCCCATTAAAGGCTGCATCTGTGGTGCGGTTTTGACCGGGAAGAGTATTCCTACTGATTGCGCCCTGTTCGGGCGGAGCTGTACCCCCCTGGAGCCGGTAGGTCCCTGCATGGTGTCTCAGGAGGGCGCCTGTGCAGCGTATTACCGTTATGCACCGGGGAAAGGAAGGTGTTCATATGAAAACTGAGCGGATCTTGATGGCCCACGGCAGCGGCGGGCGGATGAGCCAGCAGTTAATTCAGGAGGTATTTCAGGCCGCCTGGAACAATGAGATCATGGAGAGCATGCTGGATGGAGCCGTATTCGAACTAAAAACTGGTCGGCTGGCCATGTCGACGGATTCCTTCGTTATCACCCCTTTGTTTTTCCCCGGAGGGGATATCGGCAAGCTCGCCATCTGCGGGACGATTAACGATTTGATAGCCTGCGGGGCCCGGCCTGTTTACCTGTCCACGGCCTTCATACTGGAGGAGGGCCTGCCCATATCCGACCTCCGGAGAATAGCCCGGTCCATGGCTGAAACTGCCGCGGAAAGTGGAGTTAAGTTGGTTACCGGGGATACCAAGGTGGTGGAAAGAGGCAAGGGGGACGGGGTATATATAAACACTACCGGTATCGGGCTGATCCCTGAGGGGGTTGACTACCGGCCTGCACGAATCAGGCCGGGGGATAAGATAATCGTGACCGGCGAGGTTGGCGACCACGGCCTGGCGATCCTGGCGCAGCGAGAGGGGCTGAGCTTCGGCACCCCCGCGTTAAGCGACTGTGCTCCCCTTATCGGGCTGGAGGGGATTATTAACCGCTACGGCAACGGCATCAGGTGTATGCGTGATCCCACCCGCGGCGGGCTGGCAACGGCGCTCAACGAAATTGCAGCTCAGGCCGGGCAGGGTATCGGGGTCCGGGAAGCCGATATCCCGGTATCGCCGGTAGTCCAGGGCGCCTGCGATATGCTGGGGATGGATCCCCTTTACATGGCCAATGAGGGAAAGATGATAATCGTTGCGGCTCCGGAATCCGCTGCTGATATCTGCAGCGACCTGCGCCGCCTTCCGGGGATGGAAAAGGCGGCCATCATCGGTTCGGTTATTCCGGAACCCGCCGGTATGGTCCTGATTGAGACTGAACTGGGGGCGGAGCGGATACTGGGAATCCTGGAAGGTGAGCACATTCCCCGTATCTGCTGAGTAGTTCAGCCAACTGCGGCCCGTTCCTGATGGCGCCGTTGACGACGGATACCGCATCCCGTTAAGCGGCCGGTTAACGCATGAGCGGCATGTTCCCATCGAAGTCTCACCTCAAATCCCGCCGGACAGACGCCCGATGAACGGCACCGGCCCCGGTGGAATGGGCCGGGAAAGGGTGATACTAACAATCCGGGTCACCAGCAGCGGTACCTGCGGGTGGAAGCCGGTATTCGCCGGGTTACCCATCAACAGTCGTAATGCGTTTTTCGTCTGATTATAATGGATTGGGTGGAGCAGTCCTCCTTTCTGCCGCATATGATAGTAACGTGCAGATGGAAAAGAAAGGAGGAATTGCCTGTGAAAGGAAAATTCCGATTGATAAACTCATTTCCCCCGGCTGGAGCCGATGATGTGCCCCGCACCCGAGCCGGGCTCGTTCAGCTGCGCTTCAGCCAGGATGTTGTTAGCGATCAGAAGATATGGATACACAATATGAGACAGATACAGGCCTTCCAGAACCTGCTTCGTATCCCCATAAGGGTTCGCCGCCTGCGGAGGTGCCCCAACTTTATTTTTGTCCTGCTGAATGTGCCTTTATTGCAGAATACTCATTATAAGGTAGTCGTTCTTCCTGACCTGATGTCGACATCCGGGCAGAAGCTGGGGACTACAGAAGTAGTATTCTATGATACCGAACCCTGTGTTAACGTTCCCAGTTAACCCGTCCCAATTACGGCCTACCTATCCCAAACCGCATTAAGCCGGGGAGCCGGGTTATACTTACGGCTTCCCGGCAGTTCTCATGCTCCCCGCCGGCGCCGTGCTCTCTACAGCAATAATTCCTCTCATGGGACCTAATCTCAGAACTGTTATAGGGTGACAATATCACAGAACTATAACACACGCCCGGGCGTCATTACTTGACAAACGCCTGGAGATTGTATAAAATCTAGACTTGCTGAACGAAATAATGGGGCGTCGCCAAGCGGTAAGGCACGGGACTCTGACTCCCGCATTCGTGGGTTCGAATCCTACCGCCCCAGCCATGATTAACCCGGGTGTACAAAGAGTACACCCTTTTTGTTTTTTCCATGAGAGTTTGGTTGCCTGCTTTGGTATTTGCGGTTCCTTCCGAGTTACAGTGGCGCTACAGCCTGCAAGCAGCTTGCGATTTATCAAAAGACAGTTGGTGAAGTGAAAAAATACAGCCGCCAGGTCGGGCTCCGTAAAAATGTCTGACTTGTATATTCTTCTCCTGTAGGACAATATTAAAGTAAGCGGGGAAAGGATGGTTCGCGCCGGCATCCGGTTGTAACTAACCCGCACCCGATATTAAATGAGGCCGACTACCAAGGGGGTGAAGGGGATGCTGACCGTTGCTTTGACCAACACGTCCGGCTGGACGATTGTTCTTAAAGATGCGGCTTTATGGACGATAATACTGGGGGTTTTGTTTTTGGCCGCCGTTATTTATGCACTAATAAATATCAGCCGCTTCAACCCGGTCCATGGCAGAGATGAATTTAAGAGTTCCCGGGCCATTGTGACCGAAGACCTTGATCCCGAGGGCCGGGTCATGGTTCAGGGGGAGATATGGCGGGCATGTTCCAAAAACGGAGAAGTTATTCCCCGGGGACATAGGGTTAAGGTGCTGGGTCGTGAGGGAATGAATCTCGTAGTAGAGCCGATCCCAAGCGGAGACAGAAAGATGATGGGAGGTAAAATGGATGCTTGATAATCTTTTTAATTGGGGGGTTGTCATTGTTGTTGTGGCGGCAATCCTATCCGCCGCGATCAAGATCATTCCCGAGTACGAGCGGGCGGTGCTCTTTCGCCTGGGGAGGCTGGTTAGTGTTCGCGGTCCGGGGCTGATCGTTATCATTCCCATAATTGACAAGATAATCCGCATCTCCTTGCGGGTTACCGTGTTTGATGTTCCGTCTCAAGAGGTTATTACCCGGGATAATGTAACCTGCAGGGTGAATGCGGTCCTCTATTACCGGGTGATAGCTCCGGACAAGGCAGTGGTGAATGTGGAGGAATACCGCGAGGCGACCAATCAACTGGCTCAGACCACCCTGAGAAGCGTAATCGGAACCGCTGATCTCGACGAACTGCTGTCCCGAAGAGATAAACTGAATCATACCATCCAGGTAATCGTCGATGAGGCCACCGATTCCTGGGGAATCAAGGTAACCGCAGTGGAGATCAAGGACGTGGTACTGCCGGTTGAGATGCAGCGGGCCATCGCCCGGCAGGCGGAGGCGGAACGAAACCGGAGGGCGGCGATCATTCAGGCAGAAGGCGAACGCCAGGCCGCAGAACGGCTGGCCCAGGCCTCGGAAATCCTGAGTTCCAGCGAGGGAGGGCTTACCCTCAGGATGCTCCGGTCCTTAACCGATATTTCCACCTCCGAGAATACTACAGTTCTTTTCCCCTTACCTATAGAACTCAGAAAGATTTTACCGGAAACAGAGAAGATCGTGCAGCGTATCGCCCGGAATAGCCAGGCAAATCCTGATTCTGTAGAATAGATTATTATAAGATAAGGTGGAACTCAGGGGATCAGTTGTTAAACAAAAGTGTTCAGCTCGGCGAAGGCCCCACACAGGAGATACCCGTGTTAAGGAACGCGCACTGATCTCCTGATTTTGTAAGCCGGGAAAGGGGTAAAGTGTGGAATACCAGGAACCTGATATTTATCAAGAGTTCAGGGCCAAGATCCAGCGTTGGATAGACAGTCAGGAGGCTCGCAACAGCAAATGGGCAGAGTACCTGATGTATGCGCCGGACCTGTTTCACCTGCTGGTGAGGTTGTCACTGGATCCGGATGTCTCCAGTGGACAAAAGGCCAAGTTGCTGGCGGTTATTGCCTATTTTATCTCTCCGTTTGATGTGTTTCCCGAGTTTGTGTTGGGGCCGCTGGGGCTGCTTGATGATATTGCGCTGACCGCATGGGTTTTGAACTCCATGGTCAACGAATCCGATCCTGAAATTGTCCGTCGCTATTGGGCGGGCGATGGCGACAGCCTGGAAGCTATCCAGCGGATTCTGGCCATAGCCGACGATATGATCGGCAGCGGCCTCTGGGAGCGTCTGAAAAAGAAGTTCGACTAAAGCCAGACGGCCGGGCATGCAGGACCGCAGGGCGGAGACAAGACATGAAACAAGGAGATCTCGCCGAATGCAGGATGAACATGCAGTTTATGACATAGCAGTGATCGGTGGGGGCCCGGCAGGTATGATGGCGGCCGGCCGGGCGGCGGAACTCGGGAGATCCGTGGTTTTACTGGAAAAGAACCGCCAGCTGGGAGTAAAACTCCTGATCACCGGCAAAGGCAGGTGTAACTTAACCCGGGCTGAGCCTGACCACCAGCAGTTGGCGGAAGGTTTCGGGAAGAAGGGGAGATTTCTGCTTCCGGCTCTGAGAGCCTTTGGGGTCCAGGAGGTTCTCGAGTTTTTTGCAGCCCGGGGGGTTAAGACCAAGGTGGAGCGTGGGAAACGGGTGTTCCCGGCCAGCGATAAGGCCCGGGAAGTCCGGGAGGCTCTGGCCGCCTATCTGAGACAGGCCGGGGTGGAAGTGCGGCTCAACACGCGGGTCACCAGGCTATTGGCTGACGGCCAACTGATTACAGGGATTGATACCAACCGGGGGCGGGTAGTGGCCGGCTGCTACATATTGTGCAGCGGGGGCTGTTCCTATCCGGGAACCGGATCGACCGGAGAGGGTTTTAGCTGGCTGCGAGACCTGGGACATAACGTAAAACCGCTTCAACCAGCACTGGTCCCCGTAAAAGTAGAGGAAGAGTGGGTAAAGGAGGCTCAGGGTCTCAACCTGAAAAATGTCCGGATCAGCGTCTACCAGCAGGGTCAACGGAAGGACCAGAGATTCGGGGAAGCCCTGATCACTCACTTCGGTCTGAGCGGTCCCATTGTACTGGATCTGAGCAAAAAAATAGGGGAACTTCTTCCCCAAGGAGAAGTCAAGCTTCATGTCGATGTTAAACCCTCATTGAGCTTCGACCGTTTGGATGAACGGGTACAGCGCGATTTTGGTAAATACCGAAACAAAGCCTTCAAAAACAGCCTCACCGATTTACTGCCCCGCACCCTGATCGCTCCGGTAATCAGGTTAACCGGGATAGATCCCGACAAACAAGTGAACAGTGTTACCCGAGAAGAGCGCTACCGGCTGGTAAGTCTTTTGAAAGGCCTGGAGTTTACGGTGTCGGGCCTGATGGGATTTGAGCAGGCCATCATCACCAGGGGAGGGGTGGATCTGAAAGAGATCGACCCCCGGACCATGAGATCCAGACTTTTTCCAAATTTGTTCCTGGCCGGCGAGATATTGGATCTGGACGGTCCTACCGGAGGTTACAATCTGCAGTTGTGCTGGAGCACCGGTTACCTTGCCGGCCAGAGCGCAGGGGAGCATTGAAACCGGCTCCTGCCGGGATTTTGGGCCCGAATATTGTTCGCTCGTGCCGAGCATTTATGCCCATTGTCGCGAAGTTCCGAGAATTTATCAGAGTAGGTGCCGGTGGCGGAAGGCCCTTTTATCAATGCCGCCCAAGGATCAATCATCCTGATGCTGCAGCCTAAAAGTGCTCATTTTTTGGGGCAAGTGATGACCGGGGGAGGAAGATAACAAGAAGTATAGAATAATAATATATTCATAAATTGAGGAAATCGAGGGAATACAACCCTGTCGATTTGAGATTGGGACGTTTTTTCCATCATTATTAGTGGAGGAAAATATGACAGTGTCCGGCAAAATTGATAATAGTTCGCTTGCTATCATGAACGACATAAAAAGAGTCCTAGACCAGTTAAAGGGCATTGTCTTTACATATGATGGCTCGGGGAGGATTACCTACTGTACCCAACGCGGGGCTGAGGTTTTCGGACTCACCATCAAAGAAATGATCGGAAAGCGTATTGCGGATCTGGTTCCAAAAGATGAATCGATGATGGTGCAGAAAGCCATAGAGGAGGAAGACGGTGTCGGCCGGATCCATGAAATTACAATTACGGATAACGATAAAAATAAAAAACGATTCCACATACAGGTGATACCCCTGGCTTCTGAATCGGGTTCCAGGGGAGGCATAGTTGTTGCCAGTGATATCTCCGACTGGACCCAGGCTCAAAAAAACCTGATGAATAGCGAGATGCGCTACCGCCGGCTGTTTGAAAACTCCTTCGACGGTATCGCCGTTTTCGATATTAATGGAAGATGCCTGGACTGCAACCAGGCTTTTGCCGATCTTTTGGGACACCCCTCGAAAGAAGCGGTTATCAGTCGTTCTTATAAAAAGATCACCCCTGCGGAATACCATGACCTGGATATAAAGGCCATGATGCAGATTCTGGAGCGGGGTTACTGTGATGAATACATAAAGGAATACCTGCACAGTGATGGTACGCGGGTGGTTACCAGCATCAGGGGTTTGCGGAGCACCGATGAAGATGGCAATACTATCGGGGGATGGTACCTGGTACATGATATCACGGAAAAAAAACGGGCCGAAGAGAAGCTGCGCCGTTCGGAGGAGCTTTATCGGACGATATTTGAAAATACTGGAACTGCAATGATGATTTTTGATGAGGACACAACGATAATTTCCATCAACAAGGAAACCGAGAGACTAACCGGTATTTCCCGCCAAGACACAGGCAAGATTAAATGGACGGATTTAGTATATCCCGAAGACCTGGAAAAGATGATGGGTTTTTATAAGGCCGGCCGAGAGCCGGGGAACAAGGTCCCCCGGAATTATGAATTTCGAATGGTCAGGAAGGACGGAGCGGTCCGCGAGGTCAGTCTCACCGCCGCCATGATCCCTGACAGTAAGCAGGCCATCATATCACTTGTGGATGTGACCGAGGCCCGCTGGGCAGAACGCCGTATGCGAGCCGCCAATGAGGAACTGGAAGCCACCCTGGAAGAGCTTACCGCTATCGAAGAAGAGTTGAGACAGCAGTACCAGGAGCTGCAGAAACAGGAAACGGCTCTGGCTGAATCCGAAAGACGATTCCGGTCTCTGCTGGAGAATGTTCGCCTGGTGGCGCTCATCATCGATGCTGAAGGCACCATTACCTTTGTAAACAACTTCCTTCTAAGTCTTATAGGATGGGAGCGGGAGGAACTGGAAGGCCGTCATTTCACGGTATTGTTTCCGTCTTCAATCCAAAAAAGAATGAAAAGGCTTTTTGAAACCACCATCAAGAAAGAGAGGGTAATCAGCTACGGCCCCAGTTATGTGCAGACGAAAGACGGCCGCAAGCTGCGGATACACTGGAACAATACCCTGCTGATGGACACCGAGCGAAATGTGGCGGGGATTGCTACTATTGGTGAAGATGTAACCGAGCGCTGGCGAGCGGAAAAAGAGCTGCAGAAGAATCTGGAGCAGATGCAGGCACTGCTTGATGGTACGGTGGAGGCCCTGGCAGCCACCGCGGAAAAACGGGATCCTTATACGGCGGGTCACCAACGAAGGGTAGCCGATCTGGCTTGTGCCATAGGCAGGAAAATGGGCATAGACGGCAGTCGGCTGGAAGGATTGCGCACTGCCGGCATCCTGCATGACATCGGCAAGATGTATATACCCACCGAGATATTGTCCAAACCAGGCCGCCTGACAGAAGTGGAGATGCTCCTGGTCAGGACCCACTGCCAGGCGGGTTATGAGATTTTACGCAAGATTCCTTTTACTCACCCGGTCCCGAAGATTCTGCTGCAGCATCATGAACGACTGGACGGCTCGGGGTATCCCCAGGGATTAAGAGGGGGGGGAAATACTGCTGGAGGCCCGGATACTGGGGGTAGCGGACGTGGTGGAGGCCATGGCATCGCACCGCCCCTACCGACCGGCCCTGGGAGTGGCCAAAGCCCTGGAAGAAATCTCCGCCAACAGTGGAATCCTGTACGATTCTCAGGTGGTGCAGGTCTGCTGCCGGTTGTTTAGTGAAGAGGGTTTTACATTCGACCCCTAGAGCCTCCAAAGCTTTCCCAGCCCACTCGGGACATGGAATGAGTTATTTGCTAAACAAAGGCGCTGCGGAGCAATCCGGGCGCTTTTTGTCATGGTAAACCATTCCTGGATAGCACCTGGAGTACGAAAAAACCGGTGGAGCCTGAAAGAATGGCTATTTGCCGGGTTCCCCGGGTTGGCGAAACAGGAAGGTTCTGGTTAATCGCGGGTTCCGTGTCTGCTTAGCCGCGCCGGTGGTCTCATGTCCAAAGCTGTTAACAGCCGACCGCTTTGCCCTGTCAGGCCGCCCGGCCAAGGTGGCGGCCCCGACTATGAACAGAAGCGGTCGGTCTGGTATAATCAAATTGCATGTGATCGTATTAGGAGAGGATCCGGATTGATGGAGAAAATCAGGGCTTTACGCGGCCGTGAGGCCAAAATTCTGGGACACGAGGATTTCTTTGAATCCGCCGTGACCATCCCGGTGCTGGAGCATCAAGGAGAGGCCTGTGTAATATTGGAAGAGAGAACTTCATGGTTGAAAAAAAACCCGGGAGAGATATCTTTCCCCGGAGGGAGAATCGAGCAGGGAGATGGCAGCGCACTGGAGGCAGCCATCAGGGAAACCTGCGAGGAACTGGGCCTTAATCGTCAGGACTTGGAATATGTAGGTCCGCTTGACATCCTTTTAACACCCTTCAACGTGCTGATTTACCCGTTTGTCTGCCAGGTAAGAAAGAATGCGGTGATAAAACCGAACTCCAGTGAATGCAAGTCATTACTTTATGTCCCCCTTGCTTATCTTCTGGAGACTGAGCCTATTACCAGCGAGGTGGCGGTAAAACTGGTACCGTCCGCCGATTATCCCTATGAGCTGATTCCCGGAGGAAAAGATTACCCCTGGCGGGACGGCACCTACGCTCAGTTTTTTTATGTCTGGCAGGGTCACGTTATCTGGGGGCTGACTGCCCGCATCCTCGAGCATTTCCTCAGCCTCTTGAAATAGCGGAATACTACCAGAAGTTGTACAGGACGGCCATAACTGCGATGCCGGTCACCAGAGTATAGAACGGGCTTCTGGTGTAGACGGCTACTAGCAGGGTCGGGATAAATGCCCAGATGTACCGGTTCCCCATGGTAACCGCGATTGTTCCGTCGGGGGCCAGAACGCTTACTGCTACCAGAGCCGCCAGTACCGCCGGTGCGATATATGATAGCCATTCCTTTAACTTCTCGGGGAACTCGAAACGAGAAAGGAGCGCCACCGGCAGGCACCGGGGGATGGCGGTGGCCAGGGCCATACCAACTATTATCAATAATATTTCCGCTCTCATAGCCTGATAATCACTCCTAATGTGGCCGCCGCCAGGGAGGCGATAATTATATTGGACAGGTTGCCCAAAGTAGCCGGGAACAGGTAGGCCACAACCAGGCAGGCCAATGCCGCGGCCCCCGCCACCAAGAGGTGTTTCCTCTCGCTTATTACCAGGACCAGCAGGATCGTGTACATGGCCGGTAAGGCAAAGTTAAGCCCCAGTTGTTCGGTACTGGTAATGATGCTCCCCAGACTCGCTCCCAGGAAACTGCTCCCCACCCATGACAGATAGGAACTGACATTGAGTCCCGCCAGATAGGGTATGGTTGCCGGGTTTTCCTTGAGATGGACCGCTGCGACCGCATAGGTCTCATCGGTCAGTCCCAACATGAGCGCCGAAGCCGCACCGGTGGGCAGGACCTTAAGCTGCGGCACCAGTGAGGTTGAGAACAGAAAATACCTGAGGTTGACCAGCAGGTTGGCCATTATTATGGTCAGCATCGAGCCGCCGGCGGCGATAATGCCGATTGCTATATACTGCCCGGCTCCGGTAAACACCAGGGCGGACATCAATGTGGTTTCAGCTACTGACAGACCCGCCTCAACAGCCAGGACTCCAAAAGCCAGGCCCAGGGGTATATAGGCCAGCATAACCGGGACTGCTTGTCTAATACCGGTTATCAGTTGGTCCCGCATAACGTATCACACCCTTAAAATAATGACTGTATAACATATCGCGCTCCTGAAAACTAAGATGGACTGGAGCCTCATCAGCACAGCACCTCACATGGGATCAACCTTGTTCTCTTTCTTCCCGAGAAACGTTTCCGCGGGCCAGGGAACAGAAAATGCCGATGAAGCACAGGGCTGCAAAAACCAGAAACGCCAGGTTGGTACTGGTGATCAGTTGCGGAGCCACCTCCGGGGTAATCTTGGCTCGCCCCAGGTTGGCGGCAAATATAAAGGACACAATCGCCATGCTTAAGGCCTGTCCTACCAGCCGCATTGTTCCCAGGGTCGAAGAGGCAATTCCATAGTCCTTGCGATTTACCGAACTCATCACCGCATTGGTGTTGGGGCTGGCAAACAGGGAAAAACCCATCCCCTGCAGGACCAGTATGCCGGCGATGATCCAGATGTCCGTCTCCCTCTGAATGGCGGCAAGTATAAGCAGCCCCACGGTGGTAACGGCCATACCGGCGCTGGATACCAGTCTGGGCTGCAAGCGGTCCGACAGCCTGCCGGCCATAGGCGAGAGGAGGGCCATTACCAGCGGCTGGATCAGCAGGAGCGTACCGGCCGCCTGTGCGCCGTATCCGCGCACCACCTGAAGGTAGAGGGATAAAAGGTAGCTGATGGAAAAGGTGGCGCTGTAGTTGATTAGAGCCGCCAGATTGGAAAATGCAAACGCGGTGTTGGTGGCCAGCACCCTCACATTCAGGAGCGGGTAGGGGGCTCGGAATTCATGGAAGGCGAATAGTGCCAGCCCTAACACTCCGGCGCCGGTAACAACCGGAGCTGCAGGCACCGTGTACAGACTGGAGGCTCCATAAATCAAGGCAATAAGGCTAACCGCCACCAGTAATGCTCCCAGGGCATCATACCGTTCCTCTCCCACCGGGTGCCGGTCATCGGGCACCCAGGCCTGGGAGGCCCAGATTACGAGAATCGACCACAACCCGACCACATAGAATATGCTCCTCCATCCCAGGTAATGGGTGAGAAAGCCGCCAACAATGGGCCCCGCCGACAATCCCACGTACACCATGGCCGCATTTATTCCCAAAACCCTCCCCCTTTCCTGTGGAGGGAAGGCTGCAGTCAGCAGGGCCATACCGGTGGCAAACATCATGGTGGCTCCCAGACCCTGCAAAATGCGGGCCAGCAATAGTATGTTGAGCGAACTCGACAGTGCGCAGAGGAAAGAGGCGGCCCCGAACACGCCGATTCCGGCCACAAATATTCGCTTGCGGCCATACATATCCGCCAGGCGTCCAAAGGGCAGGAGAAATGCCGCTGAAACCAGGAGAAAGGAGGTTACAATCCAGTTCAGCATTATGGCAGTACCGTTTAGGTCCTGTCCAATCGCGGGAATCGCCAGGTTGATCGAACTGCCCATAAACGGAGTCAGGAAAGCACTTAACGTTGCCACCAACAGGATCCGGTTGCGGGTCTTAATGTTTTCTGCCAAATCGCCTTACCTGCCTATTTATTAGGAAATAAATGTTAAGAATCAATGGTCAGGCCATATCATGTACTCCTTTAATCTACAACAGCGGTAAGCCGAACACAAGCCCGCCGGCCGATTTTCAGGAATACAGCCCCCAACGGACGGTGAACGGTATTGGGACCGGAGCAACCGGTTCTTCACCAAAAAAATCGACAGCAAACTAGATAATTCGCAATTGACAATCGAACACATGTGTAATATCGTTATTACGAAGAGACATATTTATATTACGGGGGTGAGATTGATGTTTGATTTTCTTATGACTCCAGAACAGTTGGCTCTGCGTGATGAAGCCCGGGAGATGGCCAAGTGGGTGCCTCGGCAGTATATATTGGATATGGATGCCGACAAAATCAAATTTCCCAAGGAGTTCCTGCAGGAGTGCGGCCGCCGTAATCTCCTGGGTTTGCGGCTGCCCAAAAAGTACGGGGGACGAGGCTTGGGCTGGGTGGAGGATACCCTGGTGGCCGAGGAGATATGCGTACCCGGTTACGCTTTCGGGTGTGTCTGGGGTGTAGGAGCGGATATCGTTTGTGATGCCATCTGCAACTTTGGTTCGGAAGAAATGAAAGAGAAGTATGTGGTGCCGCTGCTAAAAGGGGAGAAGTTTGCGGCTGAGTGCCTGACCGAGCCCCGCGGCGGTTCCGATTTCTTTGGAGCCACCACCACTGCGGTGGAAGATGGCGACTATTACATACTGAACGGGCAGAAGCGCTTCATCGTCGGTGGCGAGGGAGCCGATTTCTTCCTGGTCTATGCGAAAACTGATCCCCAGGGTCCGCCGCACAAGTCCATGACCTGTTTCATCGTTGACCGCGATGCCGGGGTCAAAGTTGAGTACCTGTACGGGCTCATGGGCTGCCGGGGAGGAGGCACCGCCCGCCTGGTGTTCGAAGATGTGCGGGTGCCCAAATCCAACATCCTGGGGCAGGTCAACGGAGCAGTTGAAGTGTTCTATCCCATGATGATTCCGGAAAGGCTGGGAACCGCCGCCATGACTATCGGGGCGGTTAGACCGGCTCTGGAGATCGCCACTGATTACACCTCGAGGCGCAAGGCCTTCGGCACCAAGATTAAGAACTTCCAGGCGGTCAGCTTCAAAATTGCCGAAGCGGTAACCAAACTTGACACTTCCCGGGCCATGATTTACTGCACAGCCCGGGCGATAGATGCCGGAGTACATCCCAGCCGTGCCCGCCGCATGGTATCGGAGGCCAAGAAATTTGTCACCGAACAGTGTTGGGACGTGGTGAACCTGTGCATGCAGGTAATGGGAGGAATTGGCTACACCGACGTCTATCCCATCGAAAAGATCCTGCGGGATATGAGACTGTCCATGATCTGGGTTGGCACCAACGAGATCATGAGCCTCATAACCCAGCATGAGTGGTACAAGGAGAGACAGAAAGAGATTGCGAACAGCAACAAACGCGACAGCGAGCTCGATTGCGTTAACGCCTTTGCCGAAGACGAAAAGATCTTTGAATAAGGTTGGCCTTAATTAAGGGGTTGTGTAATCAGCCAGGTTCCATACCAGGGTACAGGGCAATAAATTCTATCTGTGATCGTACGGTAGCGGTTGATGCGGCTCCGAAAAGGATTTGTCTTTTGTCAGCGAATGGTCAGTATATGAGGCTTGTGAATAGCGGGTATTGAGCGTCCTGTAAACCAAGACTGGAGGTGTAGGTATGGAAAAGCCCTGGCTTAAACACTACGACCTGGGAGTGCCGGAGAGTTACGATTATCCCTTGGTTCCACTCAACTATATGCTCGAAGAAACTACCAGACGCAATCCGTACAAGACGGCAATGATATATAACGACAACACCATAACGTACCAGGAACTCAACCGTATGGCGGACAGTTTCGCAGCCTCGCTGCTGAAGCTGGGGATAAAGAAAGGGGACCGGGTGATGTTGAGTTTACCCAACGTCCCCGCCACGGTCATCGCCTACTATGGCGTGCTGAAAATGGGCGGCATTATAGTTAACAGCAATCCCTTGTATTCAGAGAATGAACTGGAGGCAATGCTAAACGATTCCGGAGCGGTGGCGGTTGTAACCTTCGATATGGTCTACCCCAAGTTCGCCGCTCTGATGCCCAATACCAGCTTGGAAAAGATTATTGTAGCTCCCTTTGCCGACTTTGTTCCTCCTTCTCCGGAGGTCTTCCTGTTTCGTGACCTGATTAGTGGCAAAGAAAAGCCGCCCGCCATCACGGTTGACCCCAAGGAAGATGTGGCGCTCCTGCAGTACACCGGAGGGACCACGGGAACGCCCAAAGGGGTAATGCTTACTCACTTCAATCTGATTGCAAATGCCACTCAGATTGCGGGCTTTGCACGTACTACGGCGGACGATATCTTCTTTTCCGCCATCCCGTTTTTCCATGTCTATGGGATGACGACTTCGATGAATATTCCGATTATGATGGGTGCCACCTTCATACCCTTTCCCTTCCCCCGGGATTTCGAAGGGATGATCAAAGCCATTGCCAAGTACCGTCCCACCATGTTC
>LFRM01391084.1_pt1 | contig 16751 bp, 27 predicted proteins | sample 618341 | NCBI WGS metagenome assembly LFRM01 (sample SAMN03654438, study PRJNA283298) | anaerobic digester metagenome | isolation source: pool of bioreactors CSTR01a, CSTR02a, and CSTR03a thermophilic anaerobic... | place: Denmark: Kgs. Lyngby | collected 2014-05-21 | reverse complement strand
GTATTTCAGGGAACATCCTTTTGATATACACTACTTTCCTTCTAAAGATGGGGGAAATCAAGAAATTCAGGATGTGGCATCTAAATTATTTGATGCCCTTGAATATATAACCCTATTGGATGGTGATTTGGTTCGTGGAACTGAAATGCACTATGAAAAAGTTGATGATGTTCTTCATTTCTTCGTGAAATATAACATGTTTGTTTATAAGCAGGTTGAGAAAGCAGACCCAATGGAAACATTAACTGTCAATAACAATGTAAAGGGGTGATTTAATGTCAGCCAAAAACAAGACAGATAAGACAACTGAAGCTTTATACACAAAGGAACAGATACTTTCATCTAAAAAATACAGTCATAGGAAAGATGCTTTGAATGTAGTGCTTGAAGATGATAAGCAATATACATTGAAGCAAGTTGATGGGTTGATTGAAAACTTAATGAAAATCAAAGAGAAAGGTAAGGTGAAATAATCATGGCACTTGGTGGTGGAACTTTTGTCACTCAAAATAAAGTGTTGCCTGGCACATATATTAATTTTGTCAGTGCAGCAAGAGCATCAGCAACCCTTTCTGACAGGGGCATTGCAGCATTAGCCCTGGAATTGGATTGGGGTGTTGATGATGCAGTTTTTACAGTGACATCGGGAGAATTTCAAAAGAATTCAATGAAGTATTTTGGCTATCCTTATGACCATGAAAAGCTTAAAGGGTTAAGGGATTTGTTCAGAAACATTCATACTGGTCATTTCTATAAGCTAATGAATAATGGTGTTGCTGCTGAAAACACTTATTGCACTGCAAAATATAAAGGTATAAGGGGCAATGACATTAAAATTGTTGTAGCAACTAATATTGATGATGGAACTAAAGTTGATGTTTCAACCTATGTTGAAACAAGACTTGTTGACAAACAAACAGTTCTTCCAAATACTAATAACCTGATTGATAATGATTGGGTAGTATGGAAGAAAAATGTTGATATGAACCCAAACCCAACAGCTGGATTACCTCTTACTTCAGGCAGTAATGGTGATGCAATAACTGGACTTCAATATCAAGACTTCCTGGATGCAATTGAATCTTATAGCTTTAATACTCTTGGCTGCCTATCAGTAACAGAACCTATTATAAATTTAGTGGTTCAGTTTACAAAGAGGATGCGGGATGAAGTTGGAATAAAATTTCAAACTGTTGTTTATAAGACCCCTGCTGATTATGAAGGGGTTATTTCAGTTGAAAACAAAGTTCTTGATGAAGGTGTTCCTGAATCTTCTTTGGTGTATTGGGTAACGGGGGCTGAAGCTGGTTGCCCAGTAAACAGAAGCTTGACTAATAGCTTATATGATGGGGAATTTACTGTTGATACTGATTACACTCAATCTGAACTGGAAGCTGCTATTCTTGGCGGTAAATTCATCTTCCATAAAGTTGGTGACAATGTAAGAGTGCTTGAAGATATAAATACCTTCATCACTGTTACAGATGAAAAATCCAGTGATTTTAGCAGTAATCAGACAATTAGGGTTCTTGACCAAATTGCAAATGATATTGCTGCATTGTTTAATTCTAAATACCTAGGCAATGTTCCCAATGATGAATCAGGAAGAATTAGCCTCTGGAATGACATTGTAACCCATCATCAGCAACTTCAAAGTATCAGGGCAATTGAAAACTTTGAACCTGACCAGGTAACAGTTGAAAAAGGTGATACTAAAAAGGCTGTTGTTGTAAATGATGTGGTTACACCAGTAAATGCAATGTCACAATTATACATGACTGTTGTGGTTCAATAAGGAAAGGGGTGTTAATAGATGAATACAATGAAGGCAAAAGATGCTGTCAGTGCTTCTTTAGCTGAATGTTTTGTTACTATTGATGGTAATAGATATAACTTCATGCAAGCAATTGACCTGGAAGCAACCTTTGAAAAGCAAAAAACAGAAGTTCCCATCCTTGGTAAAACTGGTAAGGGAAACAAGTCAACTGGCTGGAAAGGCACAGGAACTGCAACCTTCCACTATAACACCAGTATTTTCAGGGAATTGCTTTACAGGTATAAGAACACTGGTGAAGATATTTACTTTGATATTCAGGTGACCAATGAGGACCCAACCAGTTCAGTTGGCAGACAAACGGTAATTTTGAAAGACTGCAACATTGATGGTGGTATTTTAGCCAAGTTTGACGCTGATGCAGATTATCTGGATGAAACATTGGACTTCACCTTTGAGGACTTTGAAATTCCTGAAAAATTTAATATGCTTCCTGGAATGAGATAATAAAGAAAGGATGAAGTTGGATGAGTAATCTTTCAGCATTTTTGGCACAAAATGCCTTGAAAGTTGAGAATGTGAAACATGTTGTTTCAAAAAGATTTGTTGATGAAAAAGGGGAACCTATTCCTTGGGAAATTCGTTGTATTACTTCAACAGAAGATGAAGCTTTAAGAAAATCCTGCACTAAAAGAGTTCCCATTCCTGGTAAAAGAAATCAATATACACAGGAAATTGACTATAACTTATATCTTGGGAAGTTAGCGGTAGCTTGCACTGTTTTCCCAAACCTTCATGACAAAGAACTTCAGGATAGTTATGGGGTTATGGGTGCAGATACATTGCTTAAAACCATGTTGACACCTGGGGAATATGCCGATTACCTGACTAAGATTCAAGAAGTCAATGGTTTTGAAGTAAGCTTTGAAGAAGCGGTTGATGAAGCAAAAAACTCATAAAAGAAGGCGATTTTGAAGCAAATATTGCTTACTATTGCCTTCACAAGTTTAATATGCTTCCTTCTCAATTCTTGGCACTTGATAGACAAGAAAGGGCTTTTATTGTTGCAGCAATAGAAATCAAAGTTGAAGAAGATAAAAAGCGGGAAAAACAGATTAAAAAGCCCACAAGAAAGAAAAGGTAACAGGATGGTTGTATATAATGACCATCCTGTTATCTATTTGAGAGGTAGGTGAGAACATGGCAACAATCAGAACCGCAATTCAAGTTTATGATGGAATGTCACCAGGGTTAAAAGCCATCACTAATGCACTAAACATTACTATTTCAAGTTTTGAAGCAATGCAAAGGGTTTCTAGTAATGCAATAAATACAAGCAGCATCCAGGCTGCAAGAGAACAATTAAATAAGGCTGAAATTGCCTTTGATGAAGTTGAACGGGAAATTAGACAAGCAAACCAGGCACAGCAACAGTTCAATAATGATATTAGGAATGGTCAAGCTGCTGCAAGTGGACTTCATAATAAATTTATGAAGATTGCTGCAACTGTTGGTGCTGTTTTAGGTGCAAAGCAAATTATTGGCTTATCAGATGAAATAACCCAAACATCAGCAAGACTTAATATGATAAATGATGGACTTCAAAGCACTGAACAGCTTCAAAATATGATATTCCAATCTGCTCAAAGGTCAAGAGCTTCTTATACTGATACTGCTGATATTGTTGCAAAGCTTGGATTAAGGGCTGGGGATGCTTTTGCTTCTAATGCTGAAACAATTGCATTTGTTGAAAACTTGAATAAAATGTTTGTAGTTGCTGGTGCTTCACAACAGGAAATGGCTTCTGCAAGCTTACAATTGACACAGGCTTTAGGTTCAGGTGTTCTTCGTGGGGAAGAACTTAATGCAGTGTTTGAAGCAGCACCTAATATTATTCAAACTATTGCTGATTACTTGGATGTTCCTATTGGTCAAATTCGTAATATGGCAGCGGAAGGTCAAATTACTGCTGATATTGTGAAAAATGCAGTATTAAGTGCAACAGAAGAAATTAATCAGCAATTTGAAAGTATGCCAATGACCTTTGCCCAAATTTGGACAATGATAAAGAATGAAGCTGAAATGGCTTTTCAACCAGTATTGCAAAGAATGAATGAAATTGGAAATAGTGAACAGTTTAATACTTTAATAAATAATCTTATCAATGGGATAGTCATTCTTGCAACGGTGGCAGCGGAACTATTTGACATCATAACTTCAATTGCTGGTGTAATTTCTGATAATTGGTCATGGCTTGAACCTATTGTTTGGGGAATTGTGGGTGCTTTCATAGCTTATAATGCAGTTGCCCTTATTACTAATGCAATACTTGCCATTCAAGGAATACAGGCTAAAATTGCAGCAGCAAGTCAGATGATGCAGGCAGGTGCAACTTTTACTGCAACGGTAGCCCAGCATGGACTTAATGCAGCTTTATATGCTTGCCCATTGACTTGGATTATACTTTTAATCATTGCTTTAATAGCTTTGTTTTATGCAGCGGTTGCGGCAGTAAATAAATTTGCAGGTACAAGTGTATCAGCAACAGGAATTATTGCGGGGGCTTTTATGACAGCACTTGCATTTATAGGAAACTTATTTGTTGGATTGTGGAACTTAATTGTTGATGTTGCTGCTTCCATTTGGGATGTTATTGCAACGGTAGCTGAATTTTTAGCAAATGTATTTGTTGACCCAATAGGTTCCATAGTAAGGTTATTTGCTGGGATGGCTGATGCTGTTCTTGGTATTTTACAGGGTATTGCTAAAGCCATTGATGCCATATTCGGTTCCAATCTTGCTGAAGCTGTTAGCGGTTGGAGAAGTGGACTTAAAGGTGCAGCTGATGACCTGGTTGGTGAAGCTAAAATACAAATTCCAAGGCTGGACACCAGTTCATTATATTTAGACAGGTTTGAATACGGTAAAGCCTGGGAAATGGGTTATAAAGCTGGTGAAAACTTTGAAAGTAAATTTGACCTTGGAAAAATCCTTGGTGATGCTTCAAGAACATTGGATGCTTATGAACTTGGAAATCAACTTGATAGTATTTATAGTGGTGTTGATGATACAGCATTTAATACAGCAGCCATGAAAGATTCAATGGATGCAACTGAAGAAGAATTGAAATATTTAAGGGATATAGCTGAACAAGAAGTAATTAATAGGTTCACCACTGCTGAAATTACTATTGAAATGAATAATGAAAATCATATTGCTTCCAATATGGATTTAGATGGTGTTGTTTCTTACCTTGAAGAAAAGGTATATGAAACTATGGAAGTTGCAGCGGAAGGGGTGTATGGGTAATGGCATATAACATGTATTTGGATGGTGTGTTGTTACCTATCACACCATCCAAAATTCAAACTAAAATAAAGAATCAAAATAAAACCATCAATTTAATTAATGATGGTGAAATTAATATTTTGAAATCTCCTGGATTAACTGAAATTTCTTTTGATGTATTGCTTCCACAAGTTAAATATCCTTTTGCAATATATCCAAATGGATTTAGACAAGCTGATTTTTATTTGAATAAATTTGAAGAATTAAAGATTAATGGAACAGTATTTCAATTTATTTGTTCAAGGGTTTCCCCTGCTGGGAACCTTTTATTTGATACTAATATGAAAGTGACCCTTGAAGATTATAGAATTCTTGAAGATGCAACACAAGGTTTAGATATAAAAGTTAGAGTTAATTTAAAGCAATATAAAGATTATGGAACAAAAACAGTAAATATTGTTACTAAACCAAAAGAAGTAACCACTAAACCAGTTGCAGTTGCAAGTGTTTCAACTCCAAGACCAGCAGAAACAGCACCAAAACCAAAAACTTATACAGTTGTAAAAGGTGACACCCTTTGGAATATTGCAAAAAAGAACCTTGGGAATGGTGCAAGATATACTGAAATATACAATTTAAATAAAGATAAAATTAAAAATCCAAATTTGATTTATCCTGGTCAAGTTCTCACTTTGCCAAGTTAAAGGGGGGTTGAATTGATTGGATGATGTTAAACTTTTAATTCAAAATGGAAATACAATTTATTCCCCTATTGTAGAAGAAGGCATCAGTTTAGAATTAAATAGAAAAGGTTCACCAGGAAGGCTTGATTTTACGGTTGTTAATGATGGAAATATTAATTTTCAAGAAGGAAACCCTGTAAGGCTGGAAGTTGGAAAAACAAAAGTATTTTATGGATTTGTTTTCACCAAGAAACGGGATAAGGGTAAAAGAATTAAAGTTACAGCTTATGACCAATTAAGGTATTTTAAAAACAAAGACACTTATGTTTATTCAAATAAAACTGCAACTGAATTGATTAAAATGATTGCAGCAGACTTTAATCTTCAAGTTGGAAGTTTAGAAGATACTGGTTTTAAAATTGCTTCCAGGATTGAGGATAACAAAACTTTATTCGATATTGTCCAAACTGCTTTGGATATAACCCTTCGTGAAAGAAAAAAATTGTTTGTTCTTTATGATGACTTTGGAAAGCTTACATTGAAGAATGTTGAAAATATGAAGTTAAACCTATTGATTGATGAAGAAACAGGTGAAAACTTTGATTATACTTCCAGCATTGATGGCAATACCTACAACAAAATTAAGTTGTCTTATAACAATGAAGAAGCTGGAAAAAGGGAAATTTACATTGCCCAAGATTCAAGAAATATAAACAATTGGGGTGTTCTTCAATACTTTGACACTCTTGAAAAAGGTGAAAATGGAAAAGTAAAAGCGGATGCCCTTCTCTCCCTTTACAACAAAAAAACCCGCAACCTTACCATAAAAAATGCTTTTGGTGATGTGCGGGTTCGTGCTGGTTCAGCACTTGTTGTTATGTTAAATCTTGGTGATATAGTGGTTAATAACTTTATGATGGTTGAAAAAGTAAAACATGTTTTTAATGAAAGGTATCATGTAATGGATTTAACTTTACGAGGGGGTGACTTTATTGCCTAATTTAGTTGAACTGATGAAAAAGGCAGCATTGCAAGCAGTTGAAAATTCAATGCCAACAGGAATATTTTTTGGAACAGTTGTCACCACTTCTCCACTAAAAATAAATGTTGAACAAAAAATGATATTGGATGCGTCAAATTTAGTGCTTACCACTTTGGTAAGCACTTTTAATGTAGATATGACAATGGAACATTTTACTGAAGAAACCAGCGGTGGTTCAGGTTATGGTGAATTTGACATTCATAAGCATGAATATAAAGGCAGAAAGAAATTTACAGTTCACTTGGGACTTTCTCCTGGTGAAAAGGTCATCCTTTTAAGGGTTCAAGGTGGTCAGAAATATATTGTGTTGGATAGGGTAAGGTGATAAATATGATTCCTAATATTAATGATGATTTGATAAATGATTTTGAATATGAAGAACTTCCAACAAAAACTTTTAAATTAAACATCCCTTCCAACACCATAATTGGCTTTACTGATGGACTTGAAGCAATGAAGCAAGCAATATTTCTCATTCTCAATGTTCAACGATATAAACACATAATTTATAGCTGGAATTATGGAATTGAAATAGAAGATTTATTTGGACAACCAATTTCATTTGTTCTTCCTGAATTAAAAAGAAGAATTACTGAAGCTTTATTGCAAGATACAAGAATACTTGGAGTTGATAACTTTTCTTTTGAAACTAACAGGGGAAAAGTTCATGCAACTTTCACTGTTCACACCATATTTGGTGATGTGGAAGCAGAAAAGGTGGTGAATTTGTGATGTATGAGGATATAACATTTGAAGTTATACTTCAAAGGATGCTTGACAGGGTTCCACAAAATTTAGATAAACGGGAAGGTTCAATTATTTATAATGCCCTTGCTCCTGCTGCTGTTGAATTGCAAAATATGTATATTGAATTTGATTGGATATTAAATCAATCATTTGCAGATACAGCACAAAGGGAATATCTAATCAAACGGTGTGCAGAAAGGGGTGTAATTCCTGAACCAGCAACCAAAGCAATTTTAAAGGGTGAATTCAATATTGATGTTCCAATTGGTTCAAGGTTTTCATTGGACATCTTGAATTATATAGTAATAGAAAAAATTTCAGATGGTATTTTCAAGCTTGAATGTGAAACTCCTGGAAGTGAAGGAAATCAACAATTTGGAACACTTATTCCCATTGATTATATTGAAGGATTGACCAGTGCTGAACTTACTGAACTTCTTATNNATTGCTGATTATAAAGAAAAAACTAAGGCTTTGCCCGCTGTTGGCGGGGTGAAAGTTTATCCTGTTTGGAATGGTGGGGGAACTGTGAAACTTGTCATTATTGATTCAACCTACAATGTGCCAAGTTCAACCCTTATTGATGCGGTTCAAACAGCAGTTGACCCAATTCAAAACCAAGGAAAAGGGGTTGGATTTGCTCCAATTGGTCATGTAGTTACTGTTGAAGGGGTAAGTGCAACAAGTATTGATATAAGCACAAATATCACTTACCAGGATGGTTGGACATGGGCTGATATTGAACCTTATGTTTATGAAGTCATTGATGATTATTTTCATGAATTAGCTTCATCTTGGGAAAATGAAAATAATTTGATAGTTAGAATCAGTCAAATTGAAACAAGAATTCTTAATATTGCAGGTGTAGTAGATATTGAAAATACAACTATCAATGGGCAAGCACAAAATTTTGTTTTGGGGGCTGATAATATCCCAGTAAGGGGTGAAGTCATTGGATAGAAATTTGATTGATTACCTTCCCCAAGTGCTAAAAGAAGTAAGGGAATTGAAATTACTACTTCAAAGTGAACAAGTTGAAATTGCTAATTTATGGGGTTCAATTGATAATGCCTTAAATGACCAATTTGTCATTGATGCAACTGAATATGGTGTTAGAAGATGGGAAAAAATTCTTGGAATTATTCCAAAAGCAACTGAATTATTAGATGCAAGGAAGTTTAGAATTTTAACCAGGTTAAATGAACAACTTCCCTATACTATGAGAACATTAAAGCAGCAATTGGAAGCATTATGTGGGAAAGATGGTTATTCAATTGAACTTTATAATGATGCTTATACCATTGAAGTAAAAGTTAATTTGATTGCTAAAAGTAACTTTGATGATGTAGATGCTTTATTACAAAGGGTCATTCCTGCAAATATGATTATTAATTTAAGACTAATTTACAATCAACACTTAACATTGAAACAGTTTACACATGCTCATTTGCAAACTTATACACATAATCAATTAAGAAATGAGGTGATTAGCTGATGGCCGAATATACAAAGAATTTTAATTTAATAAAACCTAGCCAAGAGGACTTTTATAATGTTGATGATTTTAACGACAACTTTGAAAAAATAGACCAACAGGCTGTAAAGAAAGGAGAAGGCATCGCTGAACTGGCAGGAGGGATTTTGGCGGATAGACCAGAGCCAGGAGTTGCAGGTCGATATTATTTCGCCAAGGACAAAGGTGAAATATGGCTGGATACAGGAACAGAGTGGGTCCTGGCAGCTGCCAGTAATGCAGCCCTTGCTACGCATTTGGCTGATGGTGCGTCACACTCAAAAACTGCAAGATTTGTCATAGGCACATCGACAGCTGGGTGGACTGCAAAAGATTGTGATTATCTTTGCGATGGAACAAATGACCAAGAAGAGATTATACAAGCACTAAATGATTTGCCCGCAACTGGCGGGGAAGTAGTCATCCTTGATGGAACCTATGACATTACGGCAAGCATAAATATTCCAAAGGATAATGTGTCTTTAAGAGGTAACGGCAACGCTACCATCTTAAAGCGAATGTATAATTCCACTGATACGAATAGTGGGCCTACTGCGAGGGGCTTAATAACCTTAAATGAAAAAAGCGGTTGCAAAATACAAGGTTTGCAAATTGACGGGAACAAAGCAACATATACTGCAGGTTATAACTACGGCATCTACCTATTTTCATCTAGCGACAACACGGTAACAGGCAACACTTGCAACAACAACAACAGCGGTATCTACCTATATTCATCTAGCGACAACACGGTAACAGGCAACACTTGCAACAACAACAGCATCGGCATCTACCTAGGTTCATCTAATAACAACACGGTAACAGGCAACACTTGCAACAACAACAGCAGCGACGGCATCTACCTATTTTCATCTAGCGACAACACGGTAACAGGCAACACTTGCAACAACAACAACAGCGGTATCTACCTATATTCATCTAGCGACAACACGGTAACAGGCAACACTTGCAACAACAACGACAGAGACGGTATCTACCTAGGTTCATCTAATAACGACAACACTATCACAGGCAACACTTGCAACAACAACAACTACGGCATCTGCCTATATTCATCTAGCGACAACACGGTAACAGGCAACACTTGCAACAACAACAACAACTACGGCATCTACCTATCTTCATCTAGTAGCGACAACACGGTAACAGGCAACACTTGCAACAACAACAGCATCGGCATCTACCTATCTTTATCTAGTAACAACACGATAACAGGTAACACTTGTATTCGTGGCACAGGGCAACCCTCTGATTATACCTCAAGTCAATATACAATATGTCTAGCAGGTTCTGGCAACAGCTATAACCTCATTTCCTCAAACAACTGCATGGGCAAAGATGTCGTCATCGGGGGCGGGACGAGTAATACGAGTGTAAATAACAAATATAACTAAGTGAGGTGATATAATGTTTCGCCTTTTGGGTAATGAGGTTGAATTGGTTCGATATATAGTGACCTGGCAGGAAACTCAAGGTGAAGAAACGATTGAAATGGAAGAACGGTGTATCTCGGAAGAACACAAGAATGAAGTAGAACAAAAGCTCGCCGAAAGAGGCGTACCATTCTCTACTGAATCTATCACTCAGGCAGGAAATGAATGGTTTGAAGGGCTTGAGTTTGACTCCTACGATGAAGCCCTTAAAGTGTTCAACGCTGGCCGTGAAGCTTATGAACAAAGGAAACAGCTGCAGGAATTGACGGATAACCTGCGTTTAAGGGCCGATATTGATTACCTTGCCATTATGACGGGGGTGGAGGTATGAGCTGGTTTGAGAGAGTGAAGTTTTACTACGACAAAGGGTTATGGAGTAAAGAGCGAGTTTACAATGTCGTGGGAAAAGTTATTACGGCAGAAGAATACGAAGAGATTACAGGAGAGCCGTATATCGCATAAGACTAATACTGCGAAGGAGGTTTATAGATGTTAGATGTTTACGACCCAAGGATTAAGCGACAGAGGGGGGGCAGGGCATGTCTGACATTAAAGAAGTGATAGAGGGATTGGAGCTGATTGAAACCGTTATCCCTAGCTACAAATATGCTAGACGCAGAGGCATGACCGATAATGAAGCTGAAACCGTGGTTAATTGGGCTTTAGAGCAAGCCATTATCCTTTTAGAGCAACTAATAGGGGGCACGGATGAATAACCCTATGTGTAACATTCTGTTAATTATATGTAACACCTAGCAGGGTGTATTTTTTTTATGCCTTGCTTACAGCAGAAGGCTATGCGGATGTGATTGTTTCTGAATAACTAATACATTTATATATCTAAAAGATAAAACCCCTTCAGAAGCTCAAATTTGACTTCTAAAGGGGTTCTTTTTGTTATAAAAGGAAGTGGTGTGTTTGACAATTGAAATAGCACTATTAATTTCAGGTGTGTCAGTAGCATTTGGTATCTTTGCTGGTATTTCAAATTTAAGAAGAAACCAAAAACTTGATGATAAAAAAGATGCTACTGAAATGACCACAGTCATTGTCAAGCTTGAAAACATTAGTAATGGCATTACTGAAATCAAAAGCGAAATAAACAATGTTAAAAATGACATTAAAGAGGATAGGGAAAGAATTATTAGGGTTGAAGAATCGGCAAAACAAGCACACAAAAGGATTGATGAAATCACAAAATACAAAAAACCTGGTGATTCACATGAATAAGTCAAAGTTTTCAAAAGGAATTGTGGCAGCAGTGGTATTGTTAAATACAATTTTCACTGCTGCGGTTTTATATGTGTTTTTACAAACTGGAAGTGAACCGATTACATTGATTGGGTGCTGGTTTGCTTTTACAACAGGGGAATTGTGGATGCTATCAAGTATTAAAAAAACTAAAGTAAGAAAGGATGGTAATGATGACTAAGATTGATTGGAAATCCAAGCTTACCAGTAGAAAATTTTGGGCAGCAGTCACAGGTTTTGTTACAGCAATATTGGTTGCTTTCAAGCTGGATAACCTGACCATTGAGCAAGTGGCATCAGTTATTTCTGCAAGTGCAGTTTTAATTGCCTACATCATAGGTGAAGGAATGGTTGATGCTGCAAGGGTAAGTTCAGGCAATGAAACAAATAATTCTGAAGTTCAAACAAATACAATTGGATTTACTGCACCTGGTGCAGAAAGTGAGGATGATGAATAATGAACATAATTAAAAACCTGGTTTCTTCTTCAAAATATAATATTAAATGCCCTTATCCAATGGATGCACAGTTCATTGTTGTTCATAACACTGCAAATGATGCAAGTGCGGCAAATGAAGTTGCTTACATGATAAGTAATAATAATCAGGTTTCTTTCCACTATGCCATTGATGACAAAGAAATTGTTCAGGGTATACCAGAAAACCGCAACGCTTGGCACGCTGGGGATGGTGGAAGTGGTCCAGGTAATAGAAAAGGCATAGGTATTGAAATTTGTTATTCAAAATCAGGTGGAAGCAGATTCATTGAAGCTGAAAAGCTGGCTGCAAAATTCATTGCTTCTAAGCTTAAAGAAAAAGGTTGGGGTATTGATAAGATAACAAAGCATCAGGATTATAGTGGTAAGTATTGCCCACACAGAACACTTGATATGGGATGGGAAAGATTCTTGAACATGGTTAAAGCTGAACTTGATGCATTGAATGGTTCTTCTTCCAGCGGTACATTATACAGGGTTCAAACTGGAGCTTTCAGTAAGAAAACAAATGCTGATAATCTTGCAGCAGAATTGAAGAAAAAAGGCTTTGATACTTATATTGTTCAAGCTGATGGACTATTTAAGGTGCAAGTTGGGGCTTATAGCATAAAAGCAAATGCTGATGCTATGGCTGCAAAATTAAAAGCTGCTGGATATGATGCTTTCATCACAACCAATAACGAAACAGTAACTTTTTCACCAATTGCTAAAACAATCAAAGTTGGAAGCAAGGTCAAAGTAAAACCAGGTGCAAAAACTTATACTGGTGGAAACCTTTCAAGCTTTGTCTATAATAATGTATATGATGTTATTCAACTAAATGGTGACAGGGTAGTTATTGGTAAAGGAACAGCAGTTACAGCAGCAATTCATAAGAATGATTTAATTCTTCAATAAAGATAGCCCATACCAAATAAGAGGTATGGGCTTATTTTTTTTTGGTTCTACCTCCACCAACACTGGAAGCTTCAAAGGAATAATACCATTTGTTTCCTTTTTTTCTTACATGACCAGCCATATTGACATCTTTTTAGTTCAAGATGGTTCAAGATAAGTTCAAGATAAAATAAACATCTTGAACCCATTCAAAGTCAGCTTTATCAATGCTTTCAACTTCATAGGTTCAAGATGTTCAAGATATTTCTCCTATATACTTTTATTATTTAAATATATATTTAATATTTGTATATATATTTTTTTTATCTAAAGTAAATATATAAAGAATATTGATTTTATCTTGAACATCTTGAACTTCCCTGTAATATCAAGGGTTACATCTTGAACCCACATCTTGAACCATCTTGAACCTATCTTGAACTTATAGAACATAATCAGCTAAATTCCCCTGTTCCATGATTCTTTCCCTGATGCTTAAAAATTGCTTCATAGTTTTCCCACTGACATCCCAAAAGGCAAGATGCTTTGGTTCACCACTGGATGAAGTATATTTAATCACATAGTAAAATTTAGTTCCCATTTTGGCAGTGGTTCCAGTGGTATTATGATATTGTGCCATGAAATTTTGTTCAGGAAGTGCGTCAATAGCGGTAATTTGTTTGTATGGAAGGGTAACATTCAAGTCAGGATTGGTTTTGCTAATTATTAATGCGTCATCTTCTAAAGTAATTTTACATGGAAAATCTTGAAGAAATCCCTGCAAACCTTCATAATACATGACATTCAAAGTATTGTTGTTCTTTTTCTTTCTACCAAACATTAAAAATCACACATCCTTTCTTTATATTACATTACTTTGAAAAGCAATTGCTTTGCCCAAAATTCTAATTTCTTCAAGTTCGTGATTCTTGTAAACCATTGGTGCATAGTTTGGGTTTTCAGCAACCAGGATAATTTCATTTTTCTTATTGTAAACTCTTTTCAAGGTTGCTTCATCCCCAATCAGCACAGCAGCAATTTCACCATCATTTACATTAGGCTGTTTTCTGATAAAAACAATATCCCCATCACATATTCTTGCATTTATCATGCTGTCACCTTTAACCCTCAAACAAAAGTCAGCCCTGATATTAGCACCAGCTTCAATATATGATTCAAAATGAATCTTTCATTTAATAACATCATATTATACACTAAAGTTCAAGAAATTATAACTATTTTTGAAAAAAAGTTAAGAAAACTGAAAAATATCTTTGACACTATTTTTCCCTAATGATATTATGTATATAAGTTCAGGAAGTTGAACTAAATAGTTCAGCTTTCCAAAGGTGTTCTTTGAAAACTTTATACAGACCAGTAAAAGGCATGACACAATCCCCATGTTGTAATAATCTGGTTATGTATTTTTTCATGGAAAGGTGGTGATAAATTGGCTGGGTATAAAAAGGTCACAAAAGAAGATGCTGAAGTTTTCTTGAAGCTTTATGAGAAGTATTTGCTTATGAAGCTTGATGACATGAAAAACATCCTTAAAACCCTTCCAACAGATGTTATTGAAAGATGCTTTAATGGTGTTGAATTCTTTGATGAGGACTTTGATGTTTCAAAGTTAGATGAAGCAACCTTCGGTGTTGGTGGGCTATGTGGATGGTCAAAAGTAAAATCAGTTGTGGATGAACTTGAATTTTGCAAAAGATATGATGATGCTGGGGAACTTGATGATTTTATGGAAAAACGAGGTTTCAAAGTCAAAAGAAAAAGCATTGGTATTCCTGAATTACAATAAGTGGAAGGTGGTGTGTGAAATGAATGAAGTGAAATTTGATTACAGTAAATTAAAGGGCAGAATTCGTGAAATTTTTGATACCCAAAGTGCTTTTGCTGAAGCAATGGGAATGTCAACAACTTCCCTTTCTGCAAAACTTAACAACAAGATTGAATTCAGTCAAAAGGAAATGGATAAGGCATCTGATTTACTAAAAATCAAAAAGGAAGAAATTCCAGTTTATTTTTTTACCCCTAAAGTTCAAGAACCTGAACTTTAGAAAGGGGTGAAAGTATGGAAGATATACTTTATACAGTTTCAGAAGTAGCAAAATTAATTAAATGTAACACTAATTATGTATATGACTTAATAAGGAAAGGTTTTCTTCCAGCTTTGAAACTTGGTAGTTATAAAGTCAGACGGGCTGCATTACTGGAATTCCTTGAAAAATATGAAGGTAAAGATTTAACTGACCTGAACAATATTGTGGATTTATGTGAAAGAGGAAATGACCATGAATAAAATTAAACTATTCCCACACCAACAAAGGACATTGGATAGCACCAAAGATTTTAACAGAGTTGCATATTATCTCGACATGGGGCTTGGTAAAACTTTTGTTGGTGCTGAAAAGATGATGCAGCTTGATTCAAAGATTAATTTAATAGTTTGCCAAAAATCAAAAGTTGATGATTGGATTGAACATTTCAAAACTTATTATTCTAACATTGCAATCTGTAATTTGACTGAAAAGAAAGGTTTTGAAAGCTTCTTTAGTTATGTATCTCATGGTTATCCAGTTATAGGTGTTATCAACTATGATTTGGTGTTCAGACGGTCAGAATTGCTAACATTAAAAGATTTTACATTGATGCTTGACGAATCATCACAGATACAAAATGAAACTGCTAAAAGGTCAAAGTTTATTCTAAAAATGCAACCTAAAAATGTAATTTTGCTATCTGGAACCCCCACAGCAGGAAAATATGAAAACCTATGGTCACAAATTCATTTACTTGGTTGGAAAATCAGCAAAGACCTTTATTGGAAGCATTATATTGAAACTGAATGGGTTGAAGAAAATGGCTTTTTCAGAAAGAAAGTTGTTGGTTACAAAAATGTTGACAGATTAAAAATGAAGCTGGCACAACATGGGGCAATCTTTATGAAATCTGAAGAAGTGGTTGACCTTCCTGAACAAGTATTCAACAAGGTCATGGTTGGAGCAAGCAAAGAATACAGGAAGTTTATGAAAAACAGAATCATCACCATTGATGGTAAAGAAATGATTGGTGATACTGCCCTGACAAAAAGATTATATGCTCGTATGCTTTGCGGTCATTACAACCAAAACAAGCTGGAAGCTTTCAGGGATTTGGTTGATTCAACAGATGATAGATTGATTGTGTTTTATAACTTCAATGATGAATTAGCTGCTTTGATGAAGCTGGTAGAAGATAAACCAATATCAATTATTAATGGTGAAACAAAGGATTTAACAGCTTATGAAACACAGGATGATTCCATTACCTTTGTTCAATATCAAGCTGGTGCAATGGGATTAAATTTTCAGAAGGCAAACAAGGTAATTTATTTCACACTTCCACAATCAAGTGAACTGTTTGAACAAAGTAAAAAAAGGGTTCACAGGATAGGTCAAAATAATAGATGCTTTTATTATTACATGATGTGCAGCAATAGTGTTGAAGAAGATATTCTGTCAACCTTAAAAATGAGAAAGGATTATACAGATGAATTATTCAAAGCCTATGAGAGTAAATTATAAAAGACTTTTAACAACCTGGATTATTAGCTTAATTGTTACATCAGTAATTACAGCA